>Ga0131853_10004663_pt1 | contig 24580 bp, 20 predicted proteins | sample TergutLab28metaG_FD_92764 | JGI IMG/M metagenome (GOLD analysis project Ga0131853, IMG submission 92764) | Labiotermes labralis P1 segment gut microbial communities from Petit-Saut dam, French Guiana - Lab288 P1 (version 2) (version 2) | ecosystem: Host-associated > Arthropoda: Insects >...
ATATTTATATTTGTGTTTACATTTACATTTATATTTATATTTGTTGTGTTTATATTTATATTTATATTTGTGTTTACATTTACATTTATATTTATATTTGTTGTGTTTATATTTATATTTATAAACTGGCAAAAATGAAGTAGAAGTGAGTATAAGTGAAAAAGCCTAAAAGACACTGCGACTCTCGGTCAGACAGTTAGAGCAGGATATGTTTCTGTCGCTTATGATCATATTTCGGGTAGGTCGGCTAGAATGTAATTGCCGACACAGCAAGGTATATCGACATGTAACGTGTTGCTTTATCGTATTGTGCAAACACGTATAATAGGATACTGCCTTCTTCTTCAAGACATTTCCTTTTCTGCCCAGAAAATATTACAGACTTTCAGACGAACGCGCTGTCTCCATCTTGTATAAGAGAGATGGAGACGGTACCTACCTCCGAAACGTAAGAAAACATAACAAATTACAGTCCGTACATTATATATTTCAAAGCAGGGTCTCGGATTTGTTTCCAAGGTAGTACACGAATGATTTTTGGTGGAAAATTTGGTAGTGGGACAAAGTTTTCTCCGAGTTCGTCAGTTTTCATATATCAAGGACATTCCAATCAATGTCCTGTATTCATATTCATTTATCTGCCATCGGCGTCATGTGTATTTAATAACTGATAAACTCACTATATGAAACACCAAACAGCACACTGTTCTCCGCATTCACCATCAGGGAAATTCATATCTTGGACACTTGTCTACAGTGGATCACAAAAAGAGTGAAGAGCAACTTGTTGCTATATATTTCTGCTATTTACAATAATTATCTGAAAGTGAAGGGCCTACATGAATAATAGATCAGTTATTAAGTGGAGTTCTCGTGAAATGTGAACTAATTAATAAAGTTTTAGGACTTTTTCTCCCTTTCAAACCAGGCACTTAGATACTGATTTAGCTCCATACATGTACAGTAAGATCCGAAAACTGTAACCTAAAAACAGCAGGTGAATATCCCATGACACATTATGTATGGGATTAAATATGAACTAATTAATAAAAATTTAGAACTTTTTTCCTCCCTTTCAAGCCAAGCAATTATATGCTGATGTAGCTCCATAAATGTCCAATAAGATCATGTCTGAAAACTTTAACCTAAAAGCAGCGGGTGAATATTCTACGACACAGCATATACGGGATTGATTGTTTTCACATTTTCGTGGAAATCTTTAGATATATCTCAGTAATCTCCAGCTATAGATAAGCAACATTAAATTGCAGTCTTTTCACCAACACAATGCTAGACCGACTGCTGTGCGCACATAAGCCTAATTCCATTTATCGTCGTGATACAAGTTACTGATAATTATAAGCCAAATCATTGCATGTGATGTCAGACTGATTTCAGAAGGATCTTTGCAGCTTTGCCGTCTGTATACTTAGATAAAAGGTAAATCAGTCCCATTACGGGCCCTGAAGGACCCACTGGGTTCCAAGAAGTTATGGTTCCCAGATTTCGTGACAACGGCACAGGATGGTGGTAAGGTTGTCAGCCTTAAGCACCGGCCCCATTTACCCCCAGGAAATGCTCCTGGTGCTCATTTCTATTAGAGGCTGAGTCAACCCCAGGGCCATGGTGAGATCGGAAGGATTTTATGTCAATGAAGAATCCACTGACACCAGCTGGGATCGAACCACCGACCTTCCGATTTGTGGCACAGCACCTTAAACACTGTGCTACCGCGGTCCCCCCGTATACGTAGGTAGTTACTGATAATTATAAGGAAAGGCATTGTGTATGACATCAGACTGAATTCAGTAGGATCTTTGCAGCTTTGCCGTCTGTATAGGTAGGTAAAGTTTTCCCGTTACAGGCCCGGTGTGGCCCAGAGGGTGGGTAGAGGTATAGCTCTACTCTTCCATGACCACGGCACTAGAAGGGGATAAGTGGTCAGCAGCACGCTTCGGCCGCACTTTACCCCCGGGAAAGACCCGGTACCCGTTTTACAGGAGGCTGGGTGGGCCCAAGGGCCGGTCAGGACGGGCGGAAAATCTCGTCCCCACCGGCATTCGATCTCGGACCGTCCAGCCCGTAGCCAGTCGCTGTACCGACTGAGCTACCGGGCCCACGTATATGTAGGTAATTACTGATAATTATAAGGGAAAGCATTATGTATGACGTTAGGCTGAATTCAGAAGGATCTTTGCAGCTTTGCCGTCTGTATACGTACGTACGTTGTAACGTGTTCGTGACACCTCTAACCTACTGTACTGCTGCTTCGGTCAGCGTTGCCTCATAGGCAAAAATGTTTTCTTTAATGGGATGTGCACAGAATTATGGATATATTCTAACTAGAATTATAATTAATTATTGATACTGTGCTTATAAGTTGTTCTGGGTTGGAAACTGTGTTATTTCTTATATGTATCTTACTTGCCTTTTTGATTTGCTGACTGTCCATCTCAGTATAATATTAGTAATTAACCAACTTGATGCACAAAATCTTGTTTTATAATAAGTTTATTATATGCCTCTACATGTTTCGAGCACCATGTGCTCATCATCAGGAGGTCAAAATTGTATTATACAGCATTTGGTATCACACCTGTAGTTGGTCGTCCCGTGCACAGTCGGCTGTCAACCTGTACACGGGACCACCACCTACAGGGTGTGATGATACCAGATGCTGTGTAATACAATTTTGATCTCCTGATGATGAACACAACAGTGCTCGAAACACGTAGAGGCATATAATAAACTTATTATAACACAAAACTTTGTGCATTAAGTTCGTTAATTACGAAGATTATCCTACGTGGGTTATATTGCCATTTGTTTTAAGTTTCCAAACTTTATTGTTCGGTTGAAAGAACTGTACTATGAGCCGTATTCGTGATGTTATAGTAAGGAACATCTTTATCGTAAATAATATCTTGTAACTGATACGAGTTTTGTGTCCGCATTTTCACTTTCTCGTTGATTCCAGCTGTCAGGTAAATGTCGTAAAGATGCGTTTGTAAAATCGTGTGCGTGAGCTCTAAATTGAAACCGACAGACTAACCAAAGTTTACGTTTGCAATTTACACATTACAGCAAAAAAACGCGATAACCAGAATTTATGTTACATGAGGTTTTATCACACATGTTAGTTCATTCTCCTGTAGGCCCATGCCTCTTATTTGTACAGTAAGAAAATTATACTATTGATTGTGACCTTCTGTATTGAAAACCACTAGATTCTTGGATATCAATCTTTCACCACACACTCACTTTCCTGCAGAATTTAACAAAACTAAGGCACTGTGGTACAATAAGGAGTAAAGGAATAGCGTCCGTTAAGCCATTAGCCTGAAATTTAAAAGGTTGCATGTTAGTTTTCTAAAAACAAAAAGTATGTAATAATAATAGACATAAAAACAGATTACAAACAGACATACTAAAATAAAGATTAAAGGAGCTAGAAAACTCGTTTCGGATACCAGTACATTACTGACACCTGTAAATGAAGGTCTCTATAAGGGTTCCACACATACTGAATTTTAATAATCCTTGTAGGGAAAAGAAAATCTTTCAATTTTTGTTTGGTATAAACTGGCCATTCTCTAGTATAACGGAATATCTTAGTTCAGAGGCAGAGTCGGCTACATAATTGCGTGCACAGAATACTTAATCTACAAAACATCTTGAGCTACCTTTTATTTCTGCATGTTGAAACTGAGATCTTAGTGCATTGGCAGTATCGGCTACATAATTGCCTGCACAGAGTACTAAATCTACAAATATCTTAAGCTACCTTCTATTTCTACATGTTGAAACTGATACCTACGTTGCCATAATATTTTAACATTGATACCGTAACGCTCACATTTGCTGCCAACAGTAGCCTACAGGTCAGAAATTTCACATGTTTCGTATTTCCCTGTACTATATTCGACCGCAGATGGCGACTGCAGCGGATGCGACCGTGGCGCCTTTGAATGTGAAATGACGAGGAAATATCCCGCAGCAATGGGAAATGTAAGATAGGAAAAGTAGTGTGTGAACGCCGTTCCCGCGTTTTGTTACGAAGAGTGTTATTCACAATTATGCAGGTTTAATATTTGTTTTTGCGTAACGTAATGTAATTAAAATATTTATTTCTTATTGAAACATTTTGCAGTTAGCTACGGTAAGTTATATAGGTTATATCAAATGTCAGAGTTTACGTTTATTTTAATTTCTGCTAGTCCTGCCAGAGGCTTATGTTATACTGCATGCGTATGCCACAAGTTTAGTAATCAACCTTACATAACCTGAGACTGTGATATAATTGATGTTTAAGCATAATTTAACTGGTGTATAAATGTCATTATTCATATGATGTCGCATTATTTTGTTCTTCGATTTTTATGACCCATAGGTTCAAAGTGTCAGAATTGGTTTATTAGGCGAGGTTAGGTACATTTTTAAAAATGTTACATATGTAAGTGAGAATTTCTCTGCCCATATGTATGTACAATGTGATTCAACGATAGCTTGGTGGACTGGTTAGATATCCTCAATTATCTTCAATCATGTGTAGTCTTTCTCCCTTTTAGAATATCCTTCATGCGTCATGGAATTCAAAGTGTAACCTGGCCATTTGTTACATCCAGTTAGAACGTATAAAGTCTGTAGTTCTCAGTTTAGGATGAGTATTAAGTATTTTATGTGTATGAATAACAGAATAACAAAATTAACCTTGAGACAGTTTTCTTCCAGATGTTGTCAGAAGAGAAACTGGTTACTCCAGAGGAATTCCCATTCCCCTTCACACCATATTTGATTCAGCAAGATTTCATGAAGCATCTGTACAGAACTCTAGAGGATGGGAAGTTAGGCATTTTTGAGAGCCCTACTGGAACAGCTGAGTATTCTAATTCATAAGTTAACACTGTAGATCACTGTTCTGTAATCCTTGCATGTATTATGTGGTATATTAATATATGACATTAAATTGCAGTACTTGCAGAACTTGATCAGTACTTGCCCTATCCTGTAACCCTTTTTGCTGTTCTTGTAACATTGCTTGTACAAGTGGGTGATTGAAATGTGGATAGCTATGGTTGCAATACACACAAGGACCATATATTTTTGCTGAATAACAAAGAAAGAAAGAAATAAGAGTGCATATGGCAATGACAGTGAGCCATAATCTGTTTCACTGGATTTCAATTTCTTGGTGTGTTCACACAATCTGTTTTATACGTATTCATTTGTTTCATCTTGATACAGATATTTATGTCTTCCTGCCTCAGATATTTTGTTACTGCTGCTTATTTTAAGCATGTGAATGCTAACAGCACTGAACTGCCAAACTAAAGGAGATGGAAGTCTTTGTATCATGAAAAATATAGAATTTGGACAACATTAAGAAATTCAATGGTGGGCAGAAGCTTCAAAACAAAGGACAACTCTTCTGTAAGAGAGAAATAATTGTGTTGTTAAATATGATTGACTAACCAAAGTAAACCACTCTGTGATTAGATTTTTCCAGGCGTAGAAGTAAATGTTAAAGCTTTTTATGTCTAGAGTTATGTCACATCATAGACACAATAAACTCATCTGAAATACATAAAAGGTAGGCCTGGCAGCATTAATGAAAACATGGGTCAAAGATGCTGTGGAGGTGCTTCTCTAAAGTTCTGTGACAGTAGTTAATTGGTTACAGCAAAATCATGTCAAAACATTGTCCAGTGTCTGAAGTTTTTTTATGTGCACTGTGTTTTTTTTCCAGCATTCCTGTATTTAACAAAACAGAATGTTGTGTTTATTGATGAGATGTGATACCATGTAATTAGGTTAATGGGTACCAACATTTAGAACCTGCTGCCTCTTATTTGGAGTAGAAGAGTGGTCTGCCCTGAAGATGGTAGCAGTAGGTCTCTGAAACTATAGTACCCATGTGCTGAACTGCACAGTAATATGTCCTAGAAAGACTTTTTTTTTTTACTCCCAATAATGCCCAGTCTGAAGACTAACAAGTTATTTTATTCTGTCCTAAGTTGATAAGGTGTCTTGCTGCAGGCGTCACCCAGCGGTTCAGCCTGTCCAGTTTGTGTACTTATGCTGCATTGGGCCATTGTTGATGGTAATAACTGCACCTGCAATGTGGTTAGTTTACCAGACACTATTGGTGGTTGTGTGGGTGTGTTGCACTGTCTTATGTTTGGCGTTAGTGTTCATGATACCAACTCAAAGGGTTTTGTTCTTTTAAGCCTGTGTCATAGCTCATGACTGTCGAGCAGCTGGATCGCTTCGACATTGTCATGATGAAGGAGCCTCTCCTCTTGCTTCCTAGTGAACCATCTAGTTTCTGCTGTAACCATTTGCATTTTGAGGTCCGTATGGTGGTCAGTGTTCTGGACATACCAAGGTGCATATTCCTGAGAACTTTGTTTTGAAATCTCTGTATTATGGCTATGTTGCTCGGTTTTGTGCATCCCCACAGTTGTATGCCATAGGTCCACATGGACTTCAATATTACTTTATAAAGCACCAGCCTGTTGTGTGTGGACAGGGCCGAATGTCTACTCATGAGCCAGTACATGTGTTTGTATTTTAGGCCAATCTCATTTCTTTTTTTCTTGAAGACCATAATCTGATGCTTATTTTTTTTGAGAAACTCAAATGCCATGTATGATAATGATATTTAATTCTAGGGCAAATCTCTCAGCTTAATTTGTGGCGCACTGCGTTGGCTACAGGACCACGAAGAGAGGAAACGAGAGGAACTCAAAGCAGCGATTGCCCGATTGGATTTGATGAAAGATTGCAATGGTGGTGATGATTTTGATTGGTTAAGTCAGCAGGCACAGCAAGTGCAAGTGCAGCAACAACGACAGCAGTTGCAGCAGCAGCTGAACAAGATCCTGAGCAAGGACGAAAAACTGGAACAGTTGCGAAAGTGTAAAGAGAAGGTAGCTACCATTTGTATGGCGACACTTGGGTCTATGTATGTACACTAAACATGGGTCAGTATATTTTATAATGATGCAAGTCACTGAGAACACATTTGAATACATGCTTTTGGTTTTGGCATTTGAGAAGATACATTACTGTTCACAGTTCTTTTGGATAGGTTATTTGTTATCATGCACTCTTTCCTTTCATTGAGGAGAAAAGAAAGATGTAAGAAATACAGTAGATTAGATTAGACATTAAGCATGGGTTTTTTTTTTACAGCTAGAAAATTAGCTGAAGACACGATGATTGTTCCTTGAATGGCAGAGAACTGTTTACCATTTTGTATGTACACAGCTTGTACTCTAATTACTGAGGGGAAAGTTATTGCTGTTTGGTTGATAATGTGTGTATAAACTACAAAATGGTATGGTAGATTTATGTGTACTTTTACATGAGAGTCCTACGTACAAAGTCCGTCAGCAGATTTCAGTTTTACTTGATCCATTAGCAGGACAAGGTTGTATCTGGTTTTTACTTTATTCCGTTAAAATATGATGAAAAGATAACACCAAAACCAGAAAAAGTTTAGAAATGACACAACTTTTCCTTCCCTAGTACTTTGTCCTACCCTCTCCTCACACTTCCCAAGCAACTCCTCACCATCTGTGTTATAATCTGAACTGTTATTGAGGCCGTGGTACTTAACATAGCAACATTAATCCTGCTGTATTCACCAACACATGCCCCTTGAAAAGAAACTATTGAAATAATAGCGTGAAATTTTATATTGCATAAAACATGAGTAACTTTAGAACTCAGCTGAAAGCAAACAACACTGCAGCCCTTCACGAGTATCATTGCTGCCACCCACGTACATCATTTGCTATAAGTCATACATCCGCACCTGTCAGAACACATTTTAAATCCACGGTTTTCAATTTTCCTTAAGAGATTCTTTGCACAACATTGAACAGTTTACTGTCAACTATTTTGTGTAAACACACATGTGTACATTCAGTGACAACTGAGCATAAACTCACTTGTAAGCACATGTCACAAATTAACTTTTTCACTGATGGTATTTGCTTTGTTTTTTGAGATTTCAACAATATGGAGGCTGTTACTTTCAGCATATGCATCCCTGCACAGAAATTTAAGATTTCTGTCTTGATGTTTGTACCGTGCATTACTGTAATTTTAGCCAAGCACTGTATAAAGCTCCCTGATGATGGATCCCTTGTGATCCGAAACATGTTGGAGCAATTTTAAATATTTTTATAATAATTCTAATTGTATCTAAGAATTATATATTTATGCATCTGTTGGATAATAAAGTATTTTAAGGTTTCTGTTTTAGTTAAAGGACATCGTACCTTTCTGGCCATGCTAGTGAACTTTAAACACTTTACCTAACTGATTTCATGCAGAAATTTATTATATCCATATACACTATCAACAGCCAATAAGTACTTATTTTGGGATGTTTCACCAATTTAAAAACCTCTAAGAGACCATGACAAACTCCTCCTTAGTGTCAGTTGATTCTTAGTTTGGTTGAAGTCCGGAAAATGGTATTGGACTGACGTGAAAACCTACAAACACACGTCTCAAACTTAGCTCATGTATTAACTTGCTGAATATTTATTAGGGTGCAAAGTGTTTGGCAGAGGTTTAGAGAAAACTGAAACATATATTTTGTGACAAGTGCACTTTTTGTAGGTCTTGTGATTTTGTGAGCTAAGTAAACAAAGGGAGCCAATATGCCAGAATTGTTCTGTTATGCATAGGTTTTCTAATTTACCTAGCTTTCTGGGATGTGACTCTGTGTGCAATCAGATATGTACTGATGTTTCGGAAGAACGTTCTGCCACCATCATCAGGGTAAACGAAGAGCAATTGCCTCTGAAATGTCAGAACATTATTCACCAGCCTACATTGCATCAAATCTTTATTTCCTAATTTGTTGTTCTTGTTAATGGAGTTATTTGTACTATAGAAACTGCAGCGACAGTCAGAGAAGCATACAGAAGCAGCAAATCTGAGAGATGTTAACATTGAGGCACCCGAGGCTGATGATACTGATATCTTGCTGGAGGATTATCTTGAGACAGACACTACAGGTGATTCTGATCCAGAAGGTGAAGAGGAAGAGGAATATAACAATGCAAAGGTAATGACTGTTACACAAGATGTAGGCTGTCTGTGTGTATAGCATTCTAATATCTTCTAATCTGTTGTTGTGTATGTGTGGTATGCACATTAGCAAATAAGTTATTTTGTTAGGAAACACTTGCTTTTCTATTCTTATCTATGTTGGTAGCAGTTACAAAAATGAGCAGAAGGTGGCAGGTATAAACAGTACTGAATGCAAGCAAATTGTTGGGCGAAGATAAGATATCTGTTAGGATAAGCACAGTTTCGTTTACAGTTATAATGCATATGTGCCATAGGTCAGTGATGTGTTTTGTATGCAGGATTGGCTAAACAGACAACAGGACATTGACTGGAACTTTGTACAAGTCTCTGCTCTTGGATTTTTGATTGGTTGGTTGATTGCGCTTTTCATCAGTATTGCAATAAGTCTTGTTTCAATAAATCTTTTTGGGCTAGCCGCCACATCTGATGATTGAACAGCCGGTAAACCAACGTTCTGAGAACCATCTCCATTCTGGGTCATCAGGGAAATTAATAGCCCTGATGTCAGTTATTCAGTTCCCTGATAACAAGAACAGAGATGGTTCTCAAAATATTCGTTTACTCGCTGTTCAACCACCTGACGTGGCTGCTAACCCAGAAGGTTTTCTTGAATTCAGTTGCTTTGAGAGCTTTATATTGTATATCACAAGTTAATGTCTGTGCACACATGCAGATCACCAAATTTGTACATTACATATTAAAGTGAATGTTTTACTGAGGTTAGGTTCTCTGATAAAGTTTCAGATTTTGTGCTCAACAGTTCCTTTTAATATTTTAATGGCCTTCATATTGCCGGTTAATAAATATCACAGCTCACTGGTAAATCCTGATCTGGAGTTCAAGTTTAGCAGGAGGGTAAATGAAAGTCACTGTGCACCCCTCCACTAGACCTGACTTCAGGATCAGGATTCACCACTGTCACACCTTTAAACTAGGGATACTTTTAAGGAGAATTCAGAATTTGAGATCAAGTGTCTGATTGCCCTGCTGCTGACCATTTTTATTTATTCTGTAGTCCATTTGACGAATGTCTGGAGGTCTAGGCTCCTTTGAACATGTTTTACTGCCCTTCGTTTGCAGTGATGCCTTTGTTTGCCCACACATGTCAGATGTTGTAGGAAGTTAGTGTTTATTCACACATGTTTCCAGAATATTTTTGTCTTGTCTGGTATTTATCTCAATTTTTAACTAGAAATGCCAGGCTCATCTTCACACCTAAAATTTTCACTCAAGCCATTTTTACCCAGGAAGGTAAATAGTCACATATTTGTTCTTGAAAGCAAAAGTCTGACAGTTCTCACCATACGTTAACTACAATAATGAATACCAGTGTTTTTTAAATACAATGGTGTTTATTCAGGTGAATGTCTGAGATATATAAATATATTACGCTGTACAAGCTGTGCCAATGGTAGCTCTTGATGGCTTGACTTTTTTCTGGCTTAGCATGGACATTTAAATTGCTACAAGCATATACACAAAGACCAGTATATAGTATGCTGGGCCTTTTGCCAGTACATGCTATAGACCAGCATGTGGTTGCATAGGATGAGAAAGGTGAGTTGAGTAATAACATTGTTTTGAAGCAGGGAAATCTTAGTTCGTTAATTTTATAAACAACCAACTAGATGAAACGATAATAATTTTATTAATAATGTCAATCAGCTCAACATGTTTCGGGCGATAATTTCAGCCAAAACATGTTGAGCTGAATGAAATTGTTAGTAAAATTATTATTGTTGCATCTAGTTGGCTGTTTATATTATTGTGTCAATGATGCATGGTCACACAAACATCAAATCCATTAATTTTATTTTATTCACCTAACCAGTGAACTTTCTCATCACAAAATCTCACCACTGTACTCTATCCAGAGCCATTTTATTTCACATTTCATTTTAACATCTTATTGTTTAAGATATTTTAATGTTTTCCATAATGCATCAGTGCCTGTGTTTTACACTTTTATTTCAGTCCATGATATTTTCTTTGAATATTATGCACAGATATCTTTATGTGATATTTCTGCCCATCTGAACATTCATTATGTAAATTGTACTAGCAGTAATAGGTAAAGAATTCTAGTTCTGAATTTCCTCATGATATAACTTTCTCCATTTGCATTTGAAGTTAATGGTATGTATTAAACAGTATGACACCTTAAGTCTGTGTAGTTACCAAAATCCTGTGTTCTGTGCAGATTTATTTCTGCAGCCGTACCCACTCTCAGCTTGCGCAGTTTGTGAGGGAAGTGCAGCGTAGCCCATATGGACAGGACATTCGTCTTGTTTCACTGGCCTCCAGACAGAACTACTGCATCAATGAGCCTGTACGGAAACTGAAAAGTCTGTCACTTATTAATGAACAGTAGGTGCCATATTCTTTTAAATTTATATATTTTATATGATTCTTATATATTTGCAAACTGATCATGTGGGTCTGAAGAGTTTGCTCTTATGGGCATTTACCTTGGCCTAGTTTATGTGTTTATGAGTACAGCAGAATGGAATGCTTCCATACCTTCACAGATTTGTATAAATGTTTTTGTTTCCAGGTTAATTTTTGTTTTTAGTGTGGGAATTCTCTGATTCCACTGAGCAGAAAACATTATTTCTGTGACATTCTCATCTCGCCTACATGCTTTCAGTTTCCTGCAAGTGATACCTGCATTTATTACATAGGGGTCAGTATGTTTCAATACAAGGAAGTTGAAAACCAAAATTTTGGATGAGAAAAAATACCATCTCAGCAGTAGCATGGTGTGGATATTTGTGCTACAGATGCCAATATACCACTTACTTACTTACTTACACCATGATGCAGAGTCCTTCTTGAGAAGCTAACTGGTTTGCAGCTAGTCAAGAAATTCCCCGCATTTCATGGAACCTGAAGGTTCATTACCGTGCTCACAAGCATCCACCACCTGTCTCTATCCTGGGCCAGCCCAATCCAGTCCATATACCCACATCCCACTTCCTGGAGATCCATCCTAATATTATCCACCCATCTACACCTATGTCTCCCCAGTGGCCTCTTTCCCTCTGGTTTCCCCACCAAGACCCTATACACCCCCTCTCCTCACCCATACATGCCACGTGCCCAACCCATCTCATTCTTCTCAATTTTATCACCCGCACAATATTGGGTGAGGAGTACAGATCATTTAGCTCCTTGTTATTCAGTCTCCTCCATTGCCTGGTTATGTCATCCCTCCTAGGTCCAAATATTCTCCTCAACACCATATTTTCAAACACTGTCAGCTTCCTTTCCTCCCTCAATGTCAGTGACCAAGTTTCACACCCATACAAAGCCACAGGCAAAATTATAGTTCTATATATCTTAATCTTTAAATTTTTGGTTAGCAACCTGAAAGACAAAGATTCTGCACTGAATGATAACAAGCATTTCCTGACCTCAATCAGCTCCTAATTTCTTCCGGAATAGAATTTTGATTTGTTAAAGGCCAATATACCACTGCTTGATAAATAGCAAAACAAAAATATTTCTTGATGGAATTAAGTTAGCTTCAATTGCCAGATAATTGCAAAATGATGTCGTCTAACATCAGGATTAAATGCCTGCAGGAAGGACTAAGAAAATTTTCACAGTAAATGAAAAATCTTCCCTATCATACTACACCATCTGTGAAGCCTATCTTGAACTATTAAAGTGTGGATTTAGGTATGTGGATCATGTTCCTAAATTTTAGATGCACCGACATGCAACGCAAGAAGAAAGGTCGCAGTACAGCAACAGATAGCTTGGGAAAGGCTGTAAAGAAATCTCGAGCCACTACTGGTTGCCCCTACCTTCAACAAAGGGCTGTTGAGAGGCTTCGAGATGAGGTATTACTTGAGGTACAAGATGTGGAACAGCTAGTGACTGTAGGGCGGAAATTATCTGCATGTCCGTACTATGGTTCCCGTGCGGCTGTGAGTGACGCAGAGGTTTGTATATGTATCCATTGCTTACTGTAGCAACGTCTGTGCAGAGTTGCATGTCAAAAATTGAGTTATCTCTCTGTTGGGAAATATATTGCAGTTTGCAGGTCATAGAAGTGTGTATGTGTTTTCATTGCACTGTCATGATGATTTTCTCATTCCATATTCTTCCTGTGATATTACTACCAAATTGTGACTGATCAAGTTGACTAAAGCATCACTGATTCTTACATATTTGGTAGATACCCACTTTGAATCTTGGGTAGGATGGGTATTCAAGATTGTCAATCCTACCGGACAAATGCTGGGTCAGTACCTCAAATTTGGTCATGATGCTTCCTTTCATATCCTTCCCAGTTCTGCTTTCAATGTACATCCTACCATTGTAAATTTTAGGTTCTTATGACCACACATCATGAACATAGGGTGAAGAGAGAGAAAAACCAACAAGATGCAACTAATCATATGTTCAATCTGAACATGTTTCGGGCATCATTATGCCTATCTTCAGGAGAACAAGACTGTGTACTACCGCATACGGTGTTCTGCACTTACGGTTTTTCCCCCTCTTGTTACAGTGCAGAACACCATATGCGGTAGTACACAGTCTTGTTCTCCTGAAGATGGGCATAATAATGCCCGAAACATGTTGAGATAGAAGTTTGATAATGAACATCTGATTAGTTGCATCTCGTTGGTTTCTCACTCTTCATCCTACCATTCAATGCTATTAGAACTACTGGCAACATTGTTAAATAAACAGTAAATAAATAAATAAATATATTTATATATAAATAAGTAAATAAAACCAACTTCTGCTGTTGATACTGTGTAAAAAAGCACGTAGAATCATTCATTTGTAAGAACAGGAGTTTGCAAGCATTGACTGAATTCTCTCTAAGCCTGGATGCCAGGTTTTTTTAAATCAATCTGACTAACATTTTGGACATTATTTGTCCTTTACATTTACTGAAAACACAACATTTTGGGGACTCTGCCTCCATCTTCAAGTACGGAGAAGAGATCGGGATCCCAATTTGTTAGTCACATTAAAAAGAACTATGTGATTGTACTTGAAAACTTGAGACAGATCCAGTCTCTGAAATGTTATATGGACAATATGCAAAATATCAGTGAACGTCATTGCAGTTTACCACCATTAGAACACTTTTTGAGTGAGTTTACTGGTTAGCCAAAACACTGTTTAACTGCTGTATTGTACACTTACTGGTATCAGTGGCAATTTTTGTCCATTTTCTGCCTAAGAAGGAAGAAATAGGTTGATGAGATCATCATGTTGTGTAAATGTCCTGCATTTAAACTTTTGAAGAACGTGATCAATTTTCATAAATAAGACTAATAACAATTTTCAGTTGAATTGAACTGGAAATTGCTACTGTTATTATTCAGTATAACATAAAATGGGATGAATAGTATAAACATAATTTTCATAAAGATTGGAGTACATTCTAAAGCCATGAACACTGTAATTTCCTAGTCAGTAATAACATCATGGCAGATGTGCAAAGTTATGAGACAGGATTAACACTAGCGTCCTTAGCTTTGCATCCTGAAATAATGTATGGTGATACATCTTGGCAAAATACACAACATTTGTTAATGTAATATTTTTTGGAGGGGGACATGATGACTAGCAGACTGCTGGAGCAAGATATGTGAGGATCAATTCAGAAGTAGTTGACATATCTTAGTAATTAACCAAATTAATGCACAAATTGTTTTACAATAAGTTTATTATACGCCTCTAAATGTTTCGAGCACTATTGTGCTCATCATCAGGAGGTCAAAATTGTATTATACAGCAACTGGTATCGTCACACCTGTAGGTGGCCGTCCGGTGCACAGGTGCAGGGGACGGCCACTACAGAGTGTGACGATACCAGATGCTGTATAATACAATTTTGACCTCCTGATGATAAGCACACAGTGCTCGAAACATGTAAGCATTTAATAAACTTATTATAAAACAAGAATTTGTGCATTAAGTTGGTTAATTACTAAGATTATACTGAGATGCACGGTCAGCAAAACATCAAAACAAGTAGTTGACAAATTCAACTACACATTACTTACTTACTCCATGATGCAGAGTCCTTCTTGAGAAGCTAACTGGTTTGCAACTAGTCAAGAAATTCCCCGCATTTCATGGAACCCGTAGGTTCATCACCGCACTCACAAGCGTCCACAACCTGTCCCTATCCTGGACCAGCCCAATCCAGTCCATATACCCACATCCCACCTCCTGGAGATCCATCCTAATATTATCCACCCATCTACGCCTAAGTCTCCCCAGTGGCCTCTTTCCCTCCGGTTTCCCCACCAAGACCCTATAACCCCCCTCTCCTCACCCATACGCACCACATGCCCAGCCCATCTCATTCTTCTCTATTTTATCACCCGCACAATATTGGGTGAGGAGTACAAATCATTTAGCTCCACTTTATGCTATCTCCTCCATTCCCCCGTTACCTCATCCCTCCTAGGTCCAAATATTCTCCTTAACACCATCAACTACACATTAGGTATGATATTTAATTTGTCAGTGTTCAGTTGCAAGTGTGGCAATGATGTGAATCTTTGAAGTTATTCGTGTAAACAGAATGTCTACTGAAGTACAGCAGTTCTTGTTAAAAACAAGATAAGATGACTGTCATAATACAAACACACACGTAGAACCAGAACTCTGTATAATGTGAAAGCAGGCATTGTGGGTTCTACTGAGATTTCTTTGGTCGGGAAAGCACCTGCTGTGCTATATGTCGTGTGACTAGGCACTATGTATTGTTATATTTGCACAGGTGGTGGTGGTTCCTTATAACACTCTTCTGCACAAGAATACACGCAAGGCTTGTGGCATTAATCTGGCAGGCAGTGTTGTCGTAATTGATGAGGCACACAATTTGATGGACACTATCAGTCACATCCACAGCTCGGAGGTGACCGGACATCAGGTACAGATTTTCGTGCTTCTGTTTTGAAAATACTCACCACATAATAACCCAGAAGAGTGCAGTTCTCAGAAAGTGACATATCCTGTGGTAATTATCCTGTCATATGCTTGATGGACATCTTCCCATCATGCTCTCAACAGTCAACAATAGTCAGTTCAGTCACCATTTAATACAACTATGTATGCAGTTGTTTGATGTACATAACTTGGGTTTGGTTCGAGGTTAAATGACATATTGCAGAATCCATACATGCAGACTTTGTGTTGGATAGTACAGAATGTTAAGTATAGTGTTGTTTGTTTCAGCTTACACATGCATACAGCCAGCTCAGTCAGTATCGAGATCGCTATAGAAATAGGTTCAGTCCTGCCAACCTACTTTACCTTGGCCAAATCATCTTCATTGTTGGTAAACTTATTCATATATTAGGTGGGTACTTCCATCAAACAAAGAGGTCAGACTAATTTTTAAGTTAAAGAGTTCTTATTTGTTTGTGGTGTTTCTTCTGTTATTTTGTGCTGCTGAATTACTTGTAGGTATCATGACACAAAGGATGTGGGAGGAACCAATCATGGCCTGTCTCTGAAATTATGAAGGCCAAGATTTAAACCAAGTACCACAAGAATATAAACGAGGTACTGTGTTGCTTATTTTGTTATTAGGTGGCAAACCGGGATGCAGTCCCGTTGAGAGCAGTATGAAGTGTGTGGACACAAAGCTGTACACATTGGCTGATTTCTTGCTGTCAGCAGAAATAGACAACATCAACCTGTACAAGTTGCTGGAATTCTGTGAGAAAAGCAGGATAGCTCACAAGGTGCGTCACAGTGCATTGTCTCTGGAACTGTGTGACTTGGCACGCTTTCTACACTACGGTCTGTTGAATTTTGAACTCGCTATTGTTACATAACTTTGTCTTTTTTAATCAAAGCTTGGTTTTGAATTATTGGTACTTCTCTGCCATCTACTGGCAGAACTACCAAACTACGTAATCCCCACAGTATGTAAGGTGAGGAGTCAGCAACCTTCTGTTCATTCAGAAATCTAGAGTAAAAAGTCTGAAGGCCTGTCAGCATCAATCCTGGTGATTCTTGGACTCATTCTGTGTAGAAGGTATGATCCCAGTATTAACCTGGACTGAATGGGTGTGTGTTGCCATCTCACGATGTTGGCTTTCCTTGTTTGCAGCTTCATGGGTTTGCTGAACGCTATCATCCAGCAGTTGCATTGAACAGTGATGTTAAATCAGCACAACAACAGATAGGCATACGGGCATTTCTTAAAGAAATATCTACTAACAATAGCCCTGTACCCAAACAAGGTCAGTATGATGATAATTGTTTCAATATCAGAGTTTCATGGAATTCTACTAGTGTTTGTCAGTCTGTCCTGCAGTTAATTACAGATATCAGTATCATAAACTTTAATTTAACAGCTTTCATGAAATTTAGTGCCAACAACAGAACATTTTGAAGCTTGCTGCCCACATAAAAAGATCTCCCTGTTATCAGTGTCAGTTTTGATGAATGCGAATATTTGAGGTGTATACAAAAATAATGTCATCAGACATGCAACACTGGTAATGTTCTGAAGTTACGTGGAATGGTAAATGTTCAAATTTAAGCGCAGAAGTCACTGTTAATTGGTGCATTTTTTTAATGACATTGTATCTAGGATATTTTGTATTAGTTGTAACAGTTGTGCGTTAATTGCTGGGACTACCTGTGTGTTCACCTGGAAGGACTGAATAAACACAAAATACACAGTCATGATAGTTTGTTACCTGGTCAAGATTTGAACCAAGTAATACAGTGCACAATGGGTGGTGCCATCAGGGTACCATTCTTTCGACACAAGATTGACTGGGAGTGTACAAAGTATATTATTTTTAATAACAATGAATGTTTTAACGATGTTTTATTTAATTTCTTGCCTAAATTTACACTGTGACTCCAAAGGGGTTCTGCAGAAATTCAGATTCAGTCACAAGTGTCTCACAGATACTGCAAGTTTGAAGACCACTAATCTAATCTATATATATTTTGTGTCATTGAAAACACATCCAAATCTACTGCAGTCATCCTACCTCATGTCTGCTCGATTTACATTGCATTGCATATACCTATGCAGTTTTTTAATGTACTTTTGCCCATACTAGTTGTTTTGAGTAATAATAAATGAGATTACTGGTCCATTGCTCTCTTAAAAGCAGTGTATGTATATATGTATGTATGTGTGTGTGTGTAATACTGTAACCACTCTATAGTAATGCATTTGGCTGTGTTGGCAGAACCTGTACCAGCAGCATCTGTGTCAGAACCTGTCCTGAGCAATCCCTTGCTCTCAGTGCTGGCGTTCATGGAGGCCTTGACAAATCACTGCAGTGATGGGCGTGTGGTGTGTAGCAGACAGACAACAGTGGGACGTGGCAGCCTCAAGTTCCTCCTGCTGAACCCAGCTACCCACTTCTCTAGTATTGTTAAAGAGGCAAGGTGATATCAGTTTTTCATAAATACATGTACAGTAGGGTCTCGCTTTATGACGGGGTTACATTCTCGAATATCTGGTTGTAAATCCAATTGTCATAAAATGAGTACTATTTAAATGGTTTAAACTGAGACAGATTCATGGGCCAAACAAATTAGTCAAATAATTTTATAATTTACATTTCTTTACATTATGACACATAATTTTAATTAATGAATTAGGTATATAGAAAATTACACAGATAATTTAACAAAATATCAGTCAAACCAGTTTTTATTTTGTTTAAGAAGGCCCAGGCCGTGGTTCAGAAGACATCAAGAAAGAATATACCATCAACTGTTTTGATTTTTTCTTTTTTTCTTCCTTTTTGATGGATGTCATGGGTGGGTGGAAATATCACAATAAACTTAAAAGAACTGCACTAAAATAGAAAAAGAAGAAACACATACACACTGGAAAAGAGCTAGAAGCACACTAATTAGAGAAAGGATGTTTGAATTCTGACAGTGATGTACCACAAGTTGGGAGTGCTCGGTCCGACTGGACAAGGGTTGTAAAAGTGAATCGTCGTAAAATGAACCATCACAAAACGAGACCCTGCTGTACTTTAGTTAAGTTCATGGTACAGATTATAGCTATGCAGCTGGTACATTTTTCGAGTTATGACAATGCAGATAATTTGATTGCATTGCTTAGTGGATATAACAGTGCTGATCAGAATATGATTTATGTCGACTGGAACGAAACCGTGCATTTGACACCTGTCAGGAGGAAAAGCCAAGGGGATCAGAGGGGTTTGATGTGTGGCAGGTAAGGTTATATACTACTACATACTATTTATATCTGGTGGGGACTGGTGTGTCATAAATTTCACCCTAAAGCAACTATAGACAGGCAGTGCACACTATTAAGATGAATATTTACAGCATACCACACCACTACATGAATACCGTATATTCTCTAATCTAATCGGCACTAGTTTTTGCTGATTTCTTAAACGAAAAACAGTTAGTTCACGGTTCTAATCCGCACCGATGGGAGGACGATGGTGAAGATAAAGATGATAGTGACTGGGTGACGGATAACGATTCAGTTATGAGAATGGTGGTAGGTTGTCAGCCTTACGCACCAGCCACCATTACCCCCAGGAAATACTCCTGGTACTCATTTTTGTTATAGGCTGAGTCAACCCCAGGGCCATGGTGCGATCGGAAGGATTCTATGTCAATGAAAAGTCCACTGACACCAGCTGGGATCGAACCAGCGACCTATTGATTTGTAGCATAGCTCCTTAACCACTGTGCTACTGCTATCCCCATATATTATAAATAATAAATAAAATAATATATTATTGTATTGTTCTTATGGCACGTACAGTGGCTGTATCATTTTTCCAAAGTCCAGCTCACGACCACGAATCTAATCCGCACACAATTCTCATCCGCATCTGATTTTTTAGCCCTCTGAAACAGTAAAAAGGGTGGGGATTAGATTCAAGAATATACAGTAGTCCAGTTGCAAAATAGAAAACTCATTGTTTTTGTTTTTTGAATTTCAAACTGGATAGAACTGCGTACAGGCCTGAAATGGGCAGCACTACAGAAACTGTTTGGTCTCACAGGGTTAATCCTGCCACTGCCACCCCAAATGAAGAAGGAACTGTGATGCTGAATATGAATAAGCATTGAGTGGGGATATGAAATCATTTAGCTTATGGGCTTTATCCAGCGTCCTGTTATAAACACTTTTTTTTGAGGACAGCATCAGTCTCTGTCTTGAGGCTAAAGATAAGGTTCAAATGTACTAATTTGACCCTGACAGACAAAGCTATTTGTAACCTATGGCCCAAAATGTATTGTTTATATTTTTAACACAGCGTGATGGACAAAATCAGTGAAGTAAATGGTTCCAAACGTGATGTACCATCAGTGCAAAATTCTTGAAATTCTACTTAGCTGGGCAATTAAAGTTTGTATGTTGGAACCTAAACTTTTGGTGAAATTATGGCGGTGGAACTTTGGTCACCCTTTTAGCACTAAGAATTTGCAGGTGGCTGCTAGATGTTTGGAAAATTTCTGGACCCCTGTGATACACCATTATCAGAGTCCTTTAGAATTGAGTTAAATGGGAATTCTTCTCTGTCTGAAAGCTGTCTTTCCAGGACCTGAAACTTTTTATAAATAGACTTTAGCATGAATGTATTTAATACATTGCGATAAGTATTACAGAGCAGTAGTGGTGGCGGGAGGCACAATGCAACCACTGGATGAGTTTCGGGACCAACTGTTCCTGTCAGCGGGAGGAACTGCCGAGCGGCTGACAGAGTTCTCCTGTGGCCATGTTATCCCACCAGAGAATATTCTGCCCATAACATTAGCAGCTGGCCCATCAGGCAAGCAATTGGACTTCTCATATCAGTCTCGCACAATGCCGGTGATGGTGAGTTCACATGCAGTATTGCAAGTGTGTGATATGCACCCACAGTATTTGCTGTCCCTAATCTGTTGTGCAAACTATGTTTGTCTTTTTAACTCCTTGCTGGTTTTTAATATTTTAGGAATCTTATGTTTTGTTGACTGTGCATCCCTGTATAATCTTGTAACTAAAGCCAACTTGGTGCACAATATTTCTTAGTATGTTTATTTCTTTTCTCTACATGTTTCTGGGGAATATTTTAAACTTTCCACTTGTTTCAGAATAACAAGTCCAAATGTCGCATAAATACAGTTGTTTCTCCTGATGATGGGCACATGCTTACTTACTCACTTATTCCATGGTGCAGAGTCCTCCTTGAGAAGGTAACTGGATTGCAGCTAGTCAAGAAATTCCCCGCATTTCACGGAACCCGAAGGTTCATTACCGCACCCACAAGCGTCTGCCACCTGTCTCTATCCTGGGCCAGCCCAATCCAGTACATGTACCCACATTCCACCTCCTGGAGATCCATCCTAATATTATTCACCCATCTACTCCTAGGTCTCCCCGGTGGTCTCTTTCCCTCCGGTTTCCCCACCAAGACCCTAAACACCCCCCTCTCCTCACCCATACATGCCACATGCCCAGCCCATCTCATTCTTCGCGATTTTATCACCTGCAAAATATTGGGTGAGGATTACATATCATTTAGCTCCTCGTTATGCAAGATGATGGGCACATAGTCGCCCAAAACCTGTAGAGAAAAGAAATAAACATACTAAGAAAAATTGTGCACCAAGTTGACTTTATTTACAAGACTTTAGGGATTATTGTGTGGGAGTGGATGGCAGTTGGGTCTTCCATTATTGATTGTGAAGTACTTTGAAATGTACATATTTGTACCATGACACTGTTGTTTATTTTCAGCTGAATGAACTAGGAAGAATTTTAATAAATGTCTGTAATGTCGTACCTGCCGGCATTGTCTGCTTTTTTCCCTCCTATGAGTATGAGAACACTGTGTATGAGCATTGGAGGAAAAATGAAATCATTTCAAAGCTTGAACTGAAGAAAAAGGTTAGTTTCATGTTACTGACTTCTGTGAAATATTCTATTGTGTGACTCCATTACTTCAATGGTATATAGCCATGGTCAAAACAGTTGAAACAGCTTTCAATTTTTATGACTGCACAGCCTTTCAGTATTCTGATTGCATACTGATTTTGTAGATGGGAGGGTAATATTAAGATGGATCTTCAGGAAGTGATATTTGGGGGTATGGACTGGATCGAGCTGGCTTAGGATAGGGACTGGTGGTGGGCACTTGTGACTGCGGTAATGAACCTTCGGGTTCCGTGAAATACGGGGAATTTCTTGACTAGCTGAAAACCTGATAGCTTCTCAAGAAGGACTCTGCTCCATGGAGTAAGTAAAGTTGTGTCCTGATTCTGGAGACATATGGCTTGCATGAATAGAAAAGAAGTCAGTGTTACTGACATTCTTGATTACAGTGTTGTATGGTAGAGTTCCAAAGAATTAAACATTATAGATGTTATTTTTAGTCATACTAGTACTTTGTGTGTTTGTAACATGTCATCATTCAATTTTTACATACCATGTTAAATTGTGGGTTCTCCATCCCGTTGTGCTAAAGTAACAATGTTGTTTATTGTCCATCTTACACAACAATGTGATATAAAGTTAAGTTATATACAATTAATGTAGCTACATGTTTCAACCCCTTGGGGTCATCTCAGGCTTATAAAATTTGAAACATACTAGGTACTTCTGAAGTAGTTACCTACGGGATCCTGTGTTATTACAGTAAGTTAGTTCCAAAAAATATGTTAAATGTTGTTGGATGGATGTTCACTGTGTACACAGTGAACATCCATCCAAGACCGACACACAGACAGTCAGATAGCAGAATCCAGGACAAAATATGCCACCTGACAACGTATTTCACCGTCCACTGCCAGTTCTTAAACACGACCGCATCAATCAACCTCACTTCCTGGAAATTCCACATGTCAACACCAAAAAGACATCGCACCAGCACTGATCTCTTCACTCGACAACACAAGAAGCCGCCTCCTATCACATTCCACTCAAGATCTGGGACAGCGCACCCACACCATTGCTCGCTATAATAAGCACCACAGAGCGCCGCATTCAACCCACGGACATCTGGATGACATCGAACATCCATCTCACAAGGATGTCACATCACCCAAACAGTGAGTTCGAGCTCCCTACAAACGAGGGCACACACCATCCACATACAATAAAAGGCCTATGATACATCATGAGGTCCCCAATCCACGACCATAACATCATGGCACTTCCATAAGTTACACTTACACCAGTCACATGTATACAACATAGATCCACGTGTTCACCATGATTATATGTTCTTCACCTGTATTTTAACCATTTTTAACATATATTTTAGAAGTAACTTACTGTAATACCACGGGATCCCGTAGGTAACTACTTCAGAAGTACCTTGTATGTTTCAAATTTTATAAGACTGAGGATGACCCCAAGGGGTTGAAACATGTAGCTACATTAATTGTATATAACTTAACTTTACATCACATTGTTGTGTAAGACGGACAATAAACAACATTGATACCATGTTAAGTTGGAAAGATTCATAACACTGGAATATTTCATACTCTCAAAGGCAAGGAAAATATCTTGGCCAAAAATTTCATACTCATATAGAACTTAAGGACATTACATTGAATATGTTTCTGCCTTACAAGTTCGTACGGCTCTCATGTTTTGTATTGGTGACATGAATTTAAATTCTGTTTGTGCATGTGGTAAGTATCTGAATTTTAATATTGCACTTTTCTGTTCTGTGTTTGTAGGTCTCTTTCTGAGTCCCTAGACTGTTGCCCGTGATGTGCGAGGCATGAAATTAGACATAGCGGAAGGAACCTAAATGGAACTATTATTTCAGAATATAAACATATGTTTGTGAAATGTTGACATCATCTTACCCTCTTATTTATGTGCTTGTGTAGTCATTTGTTGTTCAGCTGAATTTACGGTATAAAACGTTCATTTTTGCCTTAAGCTGCGACGAAAGACGCGACTGTCCAAGATACTGATTTTAGTGTAACCTGCTAGGAACCCGCATTCGGATAGTATGGGGTTAGGTCCCAGGGTCTACTTTCTTTCCTTGCTAATGGCACAGTGTGTCTTCACATGACTTCTCATTTAAGTAACACACCATCAAATGCATATATATAGTCTCTAATAATTTAAAATTTACATTAAGACACTTAAAACGCTCCTACATGTTTCGATCATACGATCATCCTCAGGGAACGTACTTTGTTCCTTGCTAAAGTTACAGTTTAAAACACTCAGTGAATTACTATTTTATATTAATTTGGTGATGTGGCAGGATGTCGTGTGTTATGTGTGAGTCTTATGCTATTCAATTGAGACCGGCTGTCGATGTGCTTATTGTGCCATATAGCCACAGCACCAAATTAATATAATGAAGTAAACCACTGGGTGTTTTAAACTGTAACTTTAGCAAGGAACAAAGTATGCTCCCTGAGGATGATCGTATGATCGAAACATGTAGGAGCGTTTTAAGTGTTTTAATGTAAATTTTAGATTATTAAAGACTATATA
>Ga0131853_10004664_pt1 | contig 24579 bp, 16 predicted proteins | sample TergutLab28metaG_FD_92764 | JGI IMG/M metagenome (GOLD analysis project Ga0131853, IMG submission 92764) | Labiotermes labralis P1 segment gut microbial communities from Petit-Saut dam, French Guiana - Lab288 P1 (version 2) (version 2) | ecosystem: Host-associated > Arthropoda: Insects >...
ATCTTTTTCCCCCCCACACAATTTAAAAATTTTGCCCCCCCCCCCCCCAATTTTGGCACTTTTGAAGACAGAGTATTATCATTACTAGTACATATAAAAACAGGTATTACTCATAATGTGGCCCAAAAACATTTTTTCTCTTGGCCCTTGTACCCAAAAGGATGCCCATCATTAGTCAAGAATGGACGCAACAGCAACATGGCAACCACACTGCAGCAATCTGACTCAGGCATAGGTGGGAGGTTAATATTAAGATGGACCCTCAGGAAGTGGGATGTGGGGACATGGAATGGATTGATCTGGCTCAGGATAGGGACAGGTGGCGGGCACTTGTGACTGTGGTAATGAAACTTTGGATTCCATAAAATGTGGGGAATTTTTTGACTAGCTGAGAACCAGTTAGCTTCTCAAGGACTCTGCTCCATGGAATAAATAAGTAAGTAAAGGTTATTTACAATCACCCACTGTAATGAGTCGGCCCAACTTGAGAGAAAGACCGTCCCACTCTCCCACTTGTTTTTGCGTTCATATAAAAATTCCCTAGGCGATGGGAGGGTTAATTTACAACAATAAGATGGGGTTTCAAAGACATGAGGGTGATCATTTACCGTACACTTTGATTATTCAAGCCATATCTCATAAGTTTATCTGCAGAACGCCTCAAATATGCACAAAATTCTTTTTAAAAAATGCATTTCCTTCCAGTTTGTTATAAAACAACTTTCCGGAGGCAGATAGACTTAGAAAAATAAACAGCAATCTAATTTATGTTATCGTGTGCAGCAGACTCGCCCTATCGACCGGCGGCAGCCAGACAGACGGACAGACACAGCCTGGACACGAACCCACGAGACATGCAATGCCACCGAAACTGGAGTGTAAATGAACCCTCTCGCCCCGGCACAAGTCAAACACTGTAAAGTGTTTATTCAGTCGTTTACGATCGTGTGTGGGAGAACAAAAAATCCATTTTTAATGGAAACTTAAAAAAAAACAATATTGAGAACCAGGGATGTTAAGAGTTTTGTAATCAAAATTAACTAGAATTTAATAACTTTATTACCAACAAATTTAACTTATTCGTAAGTGGGTAATCTTCAACATGTTTCGGCTATTATTTATAGCCATCTTCAGGTAGTACCAATACATATGTAGAACTGATTATTTATGAACGACATCAGTTTGTTGGCAGTAAACTTGTTTGTGCATATAAGTTGCACGTTAGATATACGATACGAACTAGGAAGTATTCGGGTTACATTTCAGGCGATTTTCCAACCAGTGGAAGTCGCACAGCTCGATGGGAGATACGATGTGATTATAAGCACGATACGCCAGCTGTACCTTGTGACAGAATTGCATCTGAAGTTTCCCTCCCGCAGCGAGACAGCTACACAGTGAGCCTGTTCTACACACGAAAACCGTACAAATAAACAGAGAATGGTTGACTGGAGTCACTAACATCAACTGCTGTGTTCCAGGGTTGTTGAACCAGGGAATGGGATCTGACAGGAACATGGCAAGACAAATAAAACTAAATGTTACGGGAATGTCATTTCTAGGCACATCATTTCCTTTCCTTTTTGGTTACGAATTATGACAATTATACGCGGAAAGGCGAATATAACAATTTTCAATGTGCATTTTTATCAAATTCCTCTCCACAAAACGACAGCTCCCCATACAGAAAAGTGTAAAAGGTTAGGTTTTCCCTGTCCACATTGTGAAGGCATATAGACAGTTGAGGTACAGCTCTACCCATTCTTAACCTCGTTAAGGGTCGGAGGTGAGCGGTAAAATTCATGTCAAAAGTCGCTTTATCATCGGGACAGAACCCCGAAACCTATTTAATAGGAGGCTGGGTGGGACCCAGAACCGATCTGAACGATTTGAAGAAAATAATATCTCCTATCCCTGACAGGATCCGAACCCCAGATCGTCCATCCCGTAGACACAGAAAAGTTGTAATATAATATTTTGCACTGTGAAATATTTCAACGCTGGTAACCCAACTGGGCAAAGGCCTTCAGAAGTTATGAGTATCTGAGATAATGAATAAATTATCCGAGATTAATAACAGAACCGGAAGGTATATTATCGTCAAAAACATTGTCTTCTGGTGTGTGACACCATGTAGTTTTGTAAACGTCAATATTTACCAAGAACTTACTAACTCCATCTTCAGTTCCACCCTAAAGACTGAAACTAAGTTCATCTGCAATGCATTTTAAATTTCAAATGGACTACCCGTTTTCACAGCGCGCGCGCGAGCGCACAAACACACACTAACAACATTAGTCCTAGCTGTAATAAGGTGGAAGATACAGATTTGGATAGGGGGATGGTATTGAAGGGGGTATTAAAGAAACGATATAAACGTCTAGACGCGGGATGTCCAGTGGCGGATTTTTGCGAACGTGAGACTGGCATTTCACAGCTAGGACTAACAACGTTAGTCCTAGCTGTGAAATGCCAGTATCACGTTCGCAAAAATCCGCCACTGGACGCTATCTTCCACCTTATTACTAATCTATCTTAACTCTACCTTCCGCGATCTTAGTGCCTTCAAAGTTTCAGTGTATAAAGAGATAAATATAACAGTATTTGACCTACAGGTAAGGAAACGGATAATGCCCCAAACCAGGGACGCACAAATCCCGGACGCTAGATCGTCATAGCGACTGCATTTTGTACGGTGGCGCCTGATATTTGTGAGTCACAGTAAGAAGCTTGCTTCATGTCACCACTCTGGCACCTAGAATTTTGACGTGATCCTAGATTTTGAGGAAATTTGTGCACCCCTGCCCCAGAACATTTTCTTTTAGAAATTTTCAGTAATCATAATACTTAGCTTACATCATTTTTTTAAAGGAAAACAGTATATTTTTACGACATTGCCGTGCCATATGATTGCTTCAACATTTCAACCGTTTATCTAGAACTTTCTAACGTCATAAGCCGACAGTAACACGACAGGCCCCCGCTCTGGCTGCTCTCATTTTTGTGACTGAAAACAAAGTGGCCGCTGCATACATCGATATTTCGCTTTCAGTATAATGATAACTCATGAGTTAATAGGGTTAGGCATAGTAAATCTGGTACGTAGATAGATCACAAACGTAAACGAAATTTGCATGAAATGTTATCAGTCAAGAGCTACAAACATGGCGATGATGCGAACTTTTGAGGTTATGTCCTACAAATTTAATGAAGACAGAAACGTGCTTAAACCTCTCCCAGAAAATATAATAATAATAATATGTGCTTCGCCGCATCAAATAAGCAAACTGCAATCACTTAGCAGAACACAGCCCGTCTATAAATATATATATATATACACACACACACACACACACACACACACATTGTATAGGAAACAGATTATCACGAACTGCGCATGTTCTTCACTGTGGGTGTAGTTATTCTCTGTACCTAACAGATGGTGTTAATCGTCAGAGGGCTCCAAACAAATGCACCCTCGTTTACCTGTGAGTCTTCCAATAGGTTTTTAGAAGGGCCGTTTCACTAGGATACTGAAACACAAAAAACTACTAATAAGAAAATGCACACAGCAAAATGCGGAAGACTACACCAAGGAAAGGTTCCACTTGTACATTAGCTTATGAGTCTGTAAAGGACTCGAAAACGAACGCAGACAAATTACAAAGCTTGTTTAATAAGACAAAGGTCCTGCATACCGCATTTTCGGTAGAAACACGTCTAGCTGACAAACTGATCCTGCAGTAATGTTATACAGTAAAAGTGAAGTATTCTCTGATTATCTATATACTAACAGAATGCATAATGGATGGGCAGCTAATTTACTTTTTAAACTTTATCACTGAAACGAACATTGTGTTCATAGGTACACGTAGGCATACATGTCAAATGGTCAGTTGTGTCCCAAAATACATATAGCGTTTTCTCATTTAAAGAAATAATGAGAAAACGAGAAGCCGCAGTAAAATCCCTTCATAAGCCATTGCGAAGTTTGTTATTGCATAAGACGGCAAATACAGACCTACGTTGGATTCGTTGCAATTTACGCGAATCCGTCGACGCAATAGGAGCTCAATGCTATGCATCCACAATCACGTTTAGACTGCCGAAGGGTGTTAATATAACAGTGAGAAACAAAGCACTTAGTAAAGGCGTTAAATCAGAGCTGGCGGTCCAAAGGAGCGCCGATGTGTTTAACACACTGGAAAGTGATAAAAGGTGGTTATGTAACGTGTCAAAAATTAATACAGCTTGATGTACGAGGATACGAAAAGGTCCATACATTCTGCAAATACAGAATCAATATATGACTGGAGAAAATTATATTCCATAACATTATGAATACTGCCACTGGCTGTCACGTAATCTTCATTACACGAGGTCGTGGGAATTCTGAAGAGAATATCGCTAATTAATCAAATGAAAAGCAATGGTCCAACAGTACGGCCCTGTGGAGCACAAACTGCCTTTTCGATAAGCAGCTGTTCAACAACAAGACATAATCAGAGGAAATCGAAGATTATTAATCTCGTCGGTGAATAAACTGTGTGGAATAATGCCAGAAAAACATTACTCAGCTCAAAATAAAAAGAACTGGTCTGTCCTTGAATACACTCACGTCACAGTACTATTAAGGGAAATGGTCTGCGTGGGCTAATGTTTTTGGATTAGGCCGATAACTAAAAATAATACAAACGATCATGAATAATTAATTCGAAAATTGTTACGCTATCAAAATACGTATATAATTTAATAAATTTAACTACATCGTCTTTACACAGCAACCAGAACTGTACATAAGTCAGCTGTCTATACACAATAAGTCTATTAAGCAGTCATGGTACGTGTTGGGACATGAATCGGTCATCGGGCCCTAACACGTGTACCTGCTTTTGCAAACTGCCACTCTCAAACACATAATGGTACAACAGAATATTACCTCATACCTGCTCACTTCCCGTGCTTGTTCATCGTCTCGTCTTTCAAATGGAACACACTGTTTATGAAATCAAATATGTTCCCTCCCTGAGATGACAGTCTAGGGAACCACCCACTGAGCTGGGCCCCACAGGGCAGCTATTCAATCACTGGGCTTCCTACATCACTTAGTTACCTTGATACATGAACACAAGATCAGTTTTTGCCAACGGAAATAACAGAAAATAATAATGAAATAACAATAAATATTGTGGGGATACCTGTGAATCATTCTGTATTTCCTATCTTGTTTATATATGACGAATAAAAGATAATATTAATTGCAATTCACTGAACTAAACCGCGTGAGCCCCTTCTCACTGCAAATTCGAATTGCGGTGATCGCTGTACTGCCTGCCGTCATGGAAAACGTTTTTAGAGTAGGGCGATGCGTGACTCATTTCAAAATATCCCTGTATTATATCGTAAGGGAGGAGAATATTAAAATGGATCTTCAAGGAATAAGACAGTTGGTCGTGGACTGGATTTATCTGGCTCAGGATGGGGACAAGAAGTGGGCTCTCGTCAATGTGTTAATGAACATTCGGGTTCCGTAATATGCGAGGAATTTCTTGACTAGCTGAGGAACTATCAACTTCTCAAGACGGATTCTGTTCGATGGATTATTATGTCTAGGGACACATAGCCTATGCAAAACTCCGATGCTCGCGTGAAGACTGCAAAGTTAAATCAGTTCATAAAACGCCGTAACACGGGGCTAAAATATAACGCAGGTCTGCAGTTCACGTATCAGGAAATCAGCAGCCTGTTCCCAAATGGATGCTACACTAAAGTTAAAAGTGCAAGTAATGCAAGTCAGCGCCGTTTCAGGTGGTCGTGAGGACGCTTGGTTGTTGGGGTCACTTGTTCGAAATCCGCTGAAGGCATACACGTTCGTATCTTGTGCCAGCTGAATATTGTGTAGGTAGCAGCCCCTGCGAAAAACTGATCACTCGTTCAGAGGAGTCCTACTGCGTGCGTGCGTGCGCGCGCGTGTGTGTGTGTCATATTGTGTGTGATATATAAAATGAGGCGACCTCCACCTGACTTAGCCTGTAGCGCCAATGGAATAATAATTCAAGTCAGCACTGGAATAAAAAAAAAATTGGATATGCTTGCTTACACGATTTAGGAAGGGTAAAATTCCAAGACCACCCCTCTTGGATGATTTCAGATGGTTTACATTCCTGCTGACTTCAGCAGTAGAATTAGACTGATTTAACAGACTAACAAAAACTGACGATTGGACAAGCTGTCTGAAGCAAAGGTTCGGTTGCGGTCGAGCAGTTTCTGGGACAGATCCCACAAACGAACTGATCCAAACCAGTTCACAGAATACAGTAAACAGAGGGCGAAGTAACGTTCTTCTTGTGCTTAATTAATTTTCACGCCCAGATTATATATGGGTGAGTGGAGGTGTAACTCCACACTTCTCTACCTGTCCTCATGGAACAAACCGGCCCCAGCTAGACAGATATTTGCGAGATTGTTTATATTAGGCGTTTGCATTAATGTTTTTCGAGAAAATTCAAGTTCCGTTAAAATCGCATGAGAGTGACAGGCACTTCACGTAACGGCCTGAGTATATGTATGATAATAACTTGAAGAATTCTTTCTGGAATGGTAACAGTTGTAGAGAAAATCAAAACATATTTCGTGTGAAACACAGTCATTCCGAAAAATATGCCAGTGACGGGATAATTACGAGAAATACGACAGGACAGGACAATCATCTGCAGAGATTTGTGGTGTGATGTAATAAACCAAAGACGAAGTATTCGCGTTGTAACGTCATGTTCCTACACATTTAATGATTCTCTCTTCATGCTACTGCAATAAAACATAATTAAGAAAACAAAAACATAAATTAATAAAACATATTCATCGATCATATCTAGAAATATAAAATTTGGTATGCAGATGGATTATAAATATACCTACAAATTGTATAAAAATATTCTTTGTAAGTCAGCAACTACAGACACATTTCGATGGACTGGAAATTTGAGGTTATGTATGTCCGATAACTTTAAAACAGACAAAATCAACGTGGGCGTGTTTAGTAAGCTCTTTAAACGAATGAAATAAAGAACCATGACAGAAACAACGTTATGTAATAAATGTACAATTGGAAACGAAAACAGAAAGTATGACATCAGAGAATTAAATGGCTTGCGCATCTGAGAAGGGTCCAGGGTGAAACACCCGACCGCACCTCTACGTTATGTTCATGTGTAAATTACCTTTTGTTCGCGTTATAATCTAAAGAATCGCCAGATACAATAAATCAAGCCTATTGTGCTTCGTCAGATACGAATCTGATCATGAAATCCATTAAGAGTTATTTTGCAAATATTTACCAACACACTATATGGGTCAAGCTAAACCCGACGAACTCAATGATTACCTGACAAGCAAACAAAACAGGACAAGTCCGTAAGAACGACTACTCACGCAGCGAGTTCTTTGACAGGGAAAATGAAAGAACTGTAGGCCCTAGTCTAGGCAGTCGTTCTTACAGTGGTGTGCAGGTAATGCTACATTTATAGAGAGGCTCCAGCTACTAAATACACGTGTCCACCACCTGGTCTGCAAGATACTTCAAACGAAATTGTGAAATTTTTCAATCACATTAAAAGCCTTGCCTGAAATACTCGCCTCTTTGAGGTTTCATGTGAAGAAATATGTAGTGACCATAAGCAGATGCTTCTTCATACACACGCAGGAAATCACGGGTAAGGATTTAAAATTAATTTTGCAGATGAGTCAAGAACTGCAAGTTTAAGTAACGGGTAATACTGAGTCTGGGTTCTCTCCTTGCTACGTAAAGTATTTCTGGTCACACGAAAGCACTGAACGGATCACTGCAGAGAAAATCAACCACTCCGTTCGATGCACAAAACAATGCGGATGGCATCACCATGGAGACTGGTAGATGGATTATAGGGCTTGGCCGTCATGAGACTGATATGAAAGGTTGACCATTTTTGTAGCTGTCTCAGGCGAGGGAAATGATGTTCAGGTACTTCATGCAATGAAGGAACATTTTAAAAGAACCGAAGAATAGATTCCCACTTACCTTCCGAACCTGGACCTTCACACGGAGGGAGTTCGAAATTCCGCGGCTCCTCGTGATTCTAACGTATCGTAAAGTGAAGAAGACTGTGATGTTATGAGGTCAGATGGCGTTTTGAAGGATGGCTTTTGAGAAACATTTCTTACTTATTTGTGGGTGAACAGCCATACGGAATTCCTAACCCCCCGTAAAACAATGCCACAAAATACACGATACCCTTTTCTACGACCTACTTCGTAAGGTAGGATTTTTCGTTCTGTTGAACCTGAAATTGAGCAAGAGGGGCAAGAATGAAGTCAGTTATGACATGAGATTGAATTCAACCGGACATAATTCGGCTAGTGTCTTCAAAGAAACACCGCCATTTTCGTCATTAAACAGCTGAAGAAAATACCTTATATATGTATTAAACGGGCTGTGAAGATATCAAATGTATTAAAAAGTAAAAAATAATCGTTTACTTAAACGTTTTTAAGCCGGTATGCATATAGTTTAAATGTGGGGGGATAAATGATCTTTGAGTGTGCTCTAAAGGATTCATAAAGATGTAGAGGTACACAGATGAAGCACAGACTTCACGGAGTTGGGCAGTTATTAAGACAATGTCACGAAATCCAACCATTGGGTACCAACATTCGCTTCAAACACGCTATACGTAATGTCCGTAAATTTCAAAATTCATAAAGCAGTTCATGAACTGATGTACACGGATGGCGTACGAACATAAAGCAAACCGGTTATGAGCCAAATATACAATCTGGGGAAGTAAGTTATTTTCGTAATATTTCGCACTTTATTAACAACTGCATACCACATGCTTCCACTGCAGTATTTAATTTGCGTGACATTGCTGTTCTCAAAAATTATGCGTAAGACACACAGACGTTTAATTACTCATTACCATAACGGCACACAAAATGTTCGAAAATTCAGTAGTCAGTTTTTTGGTGAAGACAGTTAAATCGCCAAATATGTGGCCAATGTCTTTGGCCGCTCAGGTGTCTACGGACCAACTCGCAGGAACCCACATTTTAAACAGAAGAAGGAATTTCAATCTCCATGACCGGACAGCGATAATACGGAATAAGATGGTCCAGCCTCTGGCCAACGACTATCATGACTTCAGATCTTTCGCTGTTTTACATATCCTCCCCCACCACTCCACCCCCAATAGGCAGTAATACAGTAGTACCTAAACAAGACAATGTACGCATAAACTAACATTGAGGCGCTTTCGCGTTACCATTGTTGCAGTAGAAAATCAATACATATTAATTATTTTGTGTTTATGTCTGTAGTCAGTCTTCCAGCATGCAAAGTGCATGCGCCGTATTATATTGTCATCTGTGGCCTGTCTGGCTCTACCAAATTTTTCCACATTATTTCATAAACGGTCTGATTTTTTGAAAAGGTTATTGCAAATAAAATGTGTTTTTATTTTGTCTACAATTTTTGTCTCGAACATTTCTCATTTTAAGAATTCAGCGAGAAATTACAAATGTACAGATGTCTTCATGTAAAGTGCACGTTATACTCGGCAGATTCTAACGAAACTTGAATTTTCTCACCACATTTCCAAAAAAACATAATCAAATACCAAGTTTCATGAAAATCCGTTCAGTGGGAGCCGAGTTGTTCCATGCGAAGACACATGGAAGGACGGACGGACGGACGGACAGAACGATGCTAATAGTCGCTTTTCGCAATTTTGCGAACGCGCGTAAAATGATCACGACCGTTCGCGTGGTAGTTAACTACCAACCAATCATCCGACGCTTTACACTCCGAGCGTCAATAAATACATAGACAAAACCAGCAAACATCCGTCGTAAACAGAACAGCTACATGTTTCGGCTTTTTACTACGCCACCAGCACACTGTACTAGATTTGCAAGAAGGTTTTATAAGTTCTTGTGAAGCTTACAGAGCCTGCTTATGGCTTAGCTACAAGCCGAAATGCGTTAGCCTGTGAATCTCTAAAACGAACATGTGTTTATCGAATATTTACTGGTTTTTACGTAATTAGAACGGGATAAGTCACGTTAGGATAACTAAGACAGCGACGATGCTGACCGGTAGAGAGGAAAAGCACAGCCTAATGAGGAGTACAGACAATGTTTGGACTTCTGGGTGGGGGAAAGGATGGCACGAGAACAAAATGCGTACTGGATCTTGCACTGCCAGTGTTACGTCCATGGTCAATAAACACAGGTTCAATATAATAATTCGTGACAGCTCTTATGTAGAATTTCAAAGAGAAGTGAATGATAAACAATTAGTGATAAATAAAAAAAAATATGTCAATCACCAAGTGTGGGCAGAACAAGACGTTACAGAAACAAGAGAACAACAAAAAGTAAAATTAGTTAAGTTCAATTCTGTACGAATTATGGTAAATAATTTATAACAATGTGACCTGGTGATAATTGGAATATGGGTTCTTCCAGTAAGAAGGTGCAACCAACCACACTGACAATTCAATTCGTTCCTTCTGACCTGCCCGTTCACCCGATCTGACGTCATGTGCCTAACATCTATGGCCAAACTTGGAAGACAACCCATGTAAAAACAATCCACACACCAAGCAAGAAACTAAAGATATCACCATGCGGGCAGTATCGGCTATTTCTGGACAGTAATCAACCCTATGGAGCGGAGTCCTTCTTATGAAGTTAACAGTTCCTTAGCTAGTCAAGAAATTTCCCACCATTTTATATAAACCGAAGACTCGTTACCACGTTCACAAGACTCCGCCATTGGCCTATATCCTGAGTCAGAAAACTCTAGTCCTCGCCCCCACAACCGATTTAAAATCTATTTTAATATCATCCTCCCAAGCACACCGAGGTCTTCCAAGGGGTCTCTTTCCTTACATTTGCCCCAATAAAACCCTGCATGTACCTCTCCTCTTCCCAAATGTGTCTCATGCCCTGCTCATCTCAGTTTTCCTGATTTTATAACCCGGAATACATTTGGTGAAAAGTACAAACCATGAAGCTCCCCTCAATGTGCCATTTTCACTTTAAGCTGGAGAGCCTCTATAAATCACATGCTCAACACAGCAAACCAATAAAAAAATACCAAATTCTCTGAAATTAAAACATTCATGTGATGATGAAATGTTAAATGCTGTGCTCAAAAGCTCTACAGATTACATCAGTGGTCCATTAAGTTACATTTGTGACCATGTGATTGCAGTGGTTTTCCCAGAATGACAAAAATATTCAAAACTGTAACCTCTCTATAAAAAGGGGAAGTAATCTTGCATTTCCAATTACATAACAACTTCACTAACAGCATTCTTTAATATTCTGGGAAAATTATGCACAATAAAGGAAGTAATTCTTGATGTCGTAACAACATTCTTGCACATAAATAATTTGCATGCATAAAAACATCTCTCAATGGAAAAGGCTAATTACTTTTACAGAACTGTTATGTCCTCTTAATGATAAAATGCATGTTGCTGGAGCTTTCTACAACATTTAATTGTGTACATTATAAAGTACACCTATTACAACTAAGTTTTATGGAATTTGAAGTACAGATGGGTAATACTTTAAATATCATGACAGAAGGCAAAAAGCAGAAATAAATTTACCATATCCAAATTATAGCATGTCCTGAAACGGGGGCATTAAATACATAGAGTCTCTCAGTGTTCAATGCTTGGTCTTCTGATCCATCTCATGTATTGGACAAGAATTACCTGCCTCCAACCAGACATTAACCATTTTTACAATTGTATATGTAAATAATCTTTACAAAAATGTCAACAAATAGTTTAATGCCAAAACCTCAACTCAGTTTTGACACAACACAATTTTACGAAATTTTGCACTAACAACAACGTTTGTGCTTATACAGACCTGAGGTGATCAAACAAATGAAGCAGCAGGACATCTAAAGTTCTTTGTCTGCAAACTAACTACCAATTAAACTGAAAAGGATACACTGAATAGTCCTCAAATATAAAATAGGTCTACCTGAATTACTTCCATCCCATCATGCCATGCAGAATAATTGGGGAAAAACATGAAACCAAAAACATTTACAATTTTTACAATCATGGCAGGTGCTAAAGAGAGAGTCTCCTGTAGAAAATTACTTAGGAAGCTTCATTTTCTTCTGTTTACCAGTGCATACCTGTCGGTATAGTTCGCGTGTGGACTAAGGCCACGGAGTTTGTTTTGTTGTTTGTTTGTTTACCAGTGCATTCTTACTTTAGCTATTACTATATGTTGTGAAAAACAGACACAAATTCCAACCAAATTCAGGCATACACCACACAAGCACAAGGTACACACATGACCTACATGTGCCAGGCACTAATCTCTGTACCAAAAAGGAGTTTACTATACAGGACTAAGGTATTCAGTATCCTTCCACCAATCACTTAAAGTTCAAATCACAATACACATGTATTTCAGCTAACACTTAAGAGAGTATTAATCTATTATTTCACTCCTCTTACTCTACAGGAGTCTACTACAAATGAAAATTCTAATAGGGAAAATAGTAATGGCTCCATAAAAAATAGTCCTTTCACTGAAACAGTGTTTTTACTATATTTTATTCTTGTACTTGAGCCCAGTATTGTAATACTTTACTAGTTCTTATATATTTATCCTTTTATTTAAAATAAACATTGTATAGTATATATCTTGTGATGTGATCTACATCCCTGGCTTCATCACACACAGGATGTATGGAATGGAATAAATTATAGTCTAATCTCATTTTAAACAGCAGCACTGAAGAGCATAAAAACCATCCCCAATTTCACAGGCTTCTCAGCTTCATCTTGCTAATATTCTCATATTTGATACACAAATGAAATACCAGATGATTCGGTTTGATACCACCCAGAGCCCACAATTTAATTTTCATTTTACATAATACACTATCATATATATCATAAATGTTCACGTCTACTTCGGCTTATTTCATAAATACTGATGTCTACTACAGCATATTCAAGGACCCTCAGTTAATATGAGTGGCACATTTCAAAATCACGTACACAGTTCACAAATGTTTGTGTCTATTTTGTCTTATTCAGTTACTGGCACCTTCCAGGGAACATTTCAGGTACAATCTGGAGGCTACAATCATATTTCAGAGCTGCTGATATAAACTTCAACTCATTTAATAACTAACTAATTACAACTTCAAATATAAACTCAACTGTGCACCCGAGGTCCATAGCTGAGCTCTGTGTATTTGAAATTGTATTGCTTGGTTTTAAGGTTACTTCATGTTACAATGTTATGTTTCACTATCAGTGGCACATTCCCCACATTTCACAGCCATATGTGTCCAGTCTATCGCATAACATTTAGTCCACATGATGGGAAAACACAGCTTTTAGTGCTTGCAGAGCATGTTTCATGTTGACTGACATACACTCATATTCTGTAACTAATGGGGAATACTTTATAATTACTTGTAGGCCTACCTGTTTGCGCACATTCAGCGAACTGTTGAGGCATGTTATGACAGTTCACAAGTGGCACTTTTCATAACAATTGTTACGACGTACTACGGCACAATTCACAGCTGCTGGAAATTAAATGACACGGTAACAACTGTCACCCAATATGGCACATTTCACAGCTGGTGGTAATTACTGTGGAACTTACCACAATTGTCCTCGGTATCAAGGACTCAACACTTTTTTTTTTTGTGTAGATGCGAAGGACATTTTAGTACAAAACTCCAGGGAACCTAACCTCACAGTGATGGGCGTGTCCCTACCTCGACGAAGTTATCTCCCACGAAGCGTTGCACGAGGGCCGTCTTGCCGCAGCGGGAGTCTCCAACCAGCACCACCTTACATTCGACATCCTCCAGTTCCTCCGCCGCCTCCATCTTCTCCAACGCACAACCTTCGGAATTCTGAGCAGCTGGCCAAACTGCAGCCTCCATTCACGACATGTGCTGCGCCCATGTGGGCACTGCCATCACTAGTTCTACGCTCGTGCTGACATCTGAAGGCATCTAACGAAATTAGCCCACGCGAAGGAGCAGTATGTACGGCGAAACGCGCGGTGCGAAGGAACGACTTGACGTCTCCTCGGGGTATGGCGGTGAATACGTAATATCATTACACCTGACAGGAATGGAACAGCTGCCCAATCTACGTGAGGCGCCAGCCTTGTGCTTAACAGGTGTCTGTATACCTTAAATCGCAGGTTTTCAAGACTGATACCATTTATAATGGTTATGTTTGTCTCCCTACACGTCATGAAGCCACAGTGGAGAAGTAGAGGTACAGAGCCACTCATTCCCAACTTTGGCTCTAGATAGAAGTGAGCATTCAACTTCACGAACGTACCCACGGAAAGGAAACACGGTACCCAATTAACAGACGGCTGGGTGAACCCCATAACTGTCTGGGCATTTTTGAAAAGAGGAAGTCTCTTGTACCTACCGGCATTCGCACCCCGGATAGTCCTGCCTACAGCCTAGTCGCTATACCTTTGACGTTATTCGCGCTCGCCATGTTAGAAACGACAGTAGACATTGGACCTTAACGATCTCTGATTTGCACACGGTGAACTGGCATCACGATTTTCACACTCAGAAGCCTCTGATTCTTAACGAAATTTTCTACCAACGAATTACCCAGTCATGTAACTAACTAAATATCTCGTAGGCCTACATACTACTGTTCATCATGCGGCAACTTGCCAACCACACAAACCTACATATTACAATCCCACCTACAGGTAGTTGGGAATTCTGATGGATATATCTGTAGAGCTCCCGTTTCAGATGGTGCTACACGACCGTTTAGCGGCGTAAGTGGTTCGAAAATTCTTGCTCGTAGGCAAAAACTCGCAAAGCGCCACTGAATTCCCATTAAAATACTTGTAGAATTCTCATATTAGTTAGATCTCGTAACTGGACAAAAACTGGTACAGTTTAGGAAATCTGACGCGTTTAGAAGTCTGACATCATGGAGTTCTAAAGTTATGTTACAAAGACTATAACTGACCAGCATTTCTTTTTCTGCCAACTGTTTAAATTTAATGTAGATCAGTTTTTGGAGGAAGTGCAGAAGTAAAGTATGAATGATCTCTGCGATTCTCAGTGAAATTAATTTGACATTAATTAACAAAATATATTTACTTATTAAAACCATTTATGTTAATCAATATATCTTGTCGCCGATCCCAGTAGCCGCGCGGTCTAAGGCATGGTTCTGCGGCTCTCCGCTTGCTGGAACTGCGGGTTCGAATCCCACCGGGAGAATGAATGTCTGTTGTGAGTGTTGTGTGTAATTAGGTAGAGGGCTCTGCGTCGGATCAGTCACTCGTCCAGAGGAGTCCTACCGAGTGAGTGTGTGTCCAGGGAGTGTGATCGCTACGCCCCCTACGGGGAGGCCATGAAACGGAATCGGGTCGAAGCGCCACAAAAACTATATATATATATATATATTCACTTAGTCCATAAAGCTTGTTGGCACCAGAACAAGAACTAGACATAAAAATGGTGGTGGTAGCCGGCAGCTGCTCTCTGTTTACACTTTGTGGGGGGTCGTCGGGATCTTCCCTCAAAGATGCATATGCATCAACTTCCGCACCATCAGGCGAAATTCTGATGTAGAAGGTTAAGGTTTCACAGTTTTTAGTTAAAGCTTTTTTCGAGTGTGGGCGTATAGGCACCTTACTTTTTCTGCCTATTGTTTTTGATTTCGCGGTAGCAGGAAGGGTAAGGCTTCATTGACTCTGCAACGAAATTTTTATCCCAGTTTAGATCGCTTTCATCAGAAGCTGCTTTTGTTGTTTCGCAATGTTGGACATTTGCGAAAGACTTCTGGTATCTAATGTTCTTACCACTGCTGCGTCTTCTGCACCAGATATTGCATCTTCATTTTTGGCCAGCAGAATGAGTTTTCATGAAAATTCGTGCAGCTGTTCTCGACTTGTGACATTAGAAAAGACTGACGACATAAGTGAATCCAATAAGCACTCCACAGGGGCGATAAGGTGCCTAAACCTTTAAATCCCTCGGTATATATATAGAAAATGTGCTCAACAAAAAGCTTATCCATGAATGTGGACGAACGCTTCGAGCATCTTCCTAGTGGAGTTACTGAGCAAATGTTACGTGAATTAGATGGCACAGGTGTAGGTGGAAAACAAATAAAACCTGTGGATATGCGAAAATACAGGCATCGAAAGCGCCTATAGCAATAAGCACCCGTAACTCACTGACTGTGTATGGTTAAAAGGTTTAGTTCAACATTACCAACACGCAGTAGGCTTACATCAACTGGAGTTTCAACGTGAGCCAAATAATTTCATTCCGCACCACGTTCCGGTTTATTAATATCCGTTTTACTATATTTTCTCACTTTCAGGTGGTCTGTGTCCAGAACGTATGTACGGAGTTCACTGTCACAAAATCAAACAGGTGGAACCATTCACAGAAGGTCATTCATACATAGGCCACAACCTCTTCCAAAGCGGATTCTGCAGAGAGTGAGATCGAGTGCTTCCTCTTTCAATTTCCGATACCTTTATCTTTTCCTAAACAGACATCCAGTACCTGCTTACGTCCCCTCCCCGTCTTCAATCCCTTATCATTCATTCAATAGCGTGTTTTAGAACGCAGTTCTACACAAGATGTGACCAATCCAGTGAGCCTTAGTTCTCTTTACTGTATGCAGGAAGTTCTTTTCTTTGTCTACTCTCAGTTATATACCTTCATTTTTCACGCGATTGGTTCAACTGATCTTATCCATCCTTCCCCAGCACCAAATTTCAAAACTTCCAAGATATTACTGATCTATTTTCTGAAATGTTCAAGTGTCAGCACCATAGAAAGCTATGATCCAAGAGAAGCATTTCGTTAATTTCTTCCTTAACTATCAGTCCAATTTGCTGACGAAAAGAATCTTTTCCTTGTTAAACGCTTCTTGTCCCATGGCGTTCTGTATTTAATGTCATGTGTACGGTTTGCATCATTTGTTATCAGGTCTTTCAAATTGTTGAAATGTTTCACATTGTCCTGTTGTTTCTGATCTATCACAAACAGAAATGGGGGCGAATGTCTTGATATTCACCAGTTTTTCCACAGTCATTTCCATTTTCATAGAGTCTTCCAACTTCAACTAGTCTACCAATCTCGCTGCCTAGTATCGTTTCTTCCTTCCCCAGTATCACAAAGTCATCTGGATATTTCACAGTGCGAATTATTTTTCCTCCTATTTTTTAGCCCCTCCACCAAGGGAAGGTAAAGATACCACTGGAGGCGCAAAATTCACTGCTACTACAAAAGTTTCTTCTTCTTCTTCTTCTTCTTCTTCTTCTTCTTCTTCTTCTTCTTCTTCTTCTTCTTCCACGGACTATGACCACAAGGTACCATAAGTCATGATTGGTGTTTCCCCCCCTCCCCTAAAAAGAGGGCAACCATGAAGCAGTCATTGCTGCCAGTATATCAGTCGCTGCTATCTTCAATCCATCTCCTCCTGGCGTTACCGTACGTTCCGTTCCCACGCGGTTAAATTAGAGCGTTGTAGGTGCACTGCAAGTTAGTTTAAACCAGTTGTTCCCAAACGTTCTTGTTCGCGGACCCCTTTTGGCTTCGAAGAATAACCACGGCCTACTCAGTCTCCTATACAATGGGCAGCAGTTCAATCCCAGGGATAAAGCGGCCGTGGCTTAGCGTTAAACACCCATCCCCCATCAAGCACCGAGGTTTAAGAAAGAGTAGAGCTATACCTCTACTCCCCCTCTAGGTCTTCGTGGCAATTATAGGCAGAATTTTACTTTTACCTTTACCTCTACCTTACATCCTTCCTCGCGTAAGTATAATGTTTCCGGATGGTTTGTATCAAAAATTGAAAATGTTTATCTCAGAACTGATTTTAGATAAGTAGGAATACATACCAGGAGCATACATAACAATGCACTGCATGATTAGACCTTAATTAAAATGATTGTCGCTCGCTTTTTGGTTGCGGCAAGTTCAACTAGATATTCTACAGACCATACGAAATAAACATATCGCCAATTAAAAAAGTTCCTCGATTTTTTTTAAAGAGCATTATTTCTTTAATTTAAGAAATAAGAAAACGTCAAAGTAGCCATTAAAGAAATGTATCCTCAGATCCCCTGTGACCCAGTCGCGAAGCAAACTTTGCAAACCACCGATTTAAAAGATTCAAATCTCAGCTGCTACGTCGAATATCGTCACTTAAGTTTTCATGAGCTTTCTCTGTCCCTCTAGGCGAAGTTCGGGATAGAAGACCTTTGCTCTTCATTATTCAATGATCAACCTACCATTTGATGGTATGTATCCTATATGGTTGGTGTCCTGTCAGCGTCAGTACACAAACCATAAAAAACAACAGAACATAACGTGTCATAATCCACAAAACTTCAACCGAAATTTTCATCGATGTGAAAAGTATCGGTTTTCAATTTCCCACTTTTCTTCATGTGCAGGATTGTAGCACAATATCACCTATGACCAGAAACTGCAGGCTGAAATTGTATCAGTGATACCTAACCCAGAGACTGGCAAATTATTACTAAATGCTTTTAGTCAGAGACATTTAAATGACTGGGAACCACAGATTACCTACGAATCAGGTGCACCAACATAAAATTATTGCATCTCTGTGCATTCAGTTATTGAGCGGCATAAAAAGCGCATGCGTTACGTCAGTAACAATATGGCTTAACTCTTGGCATCCTGCAACTTACGAATTCGAGTTTATGTGTAATTTAGGTCGATATGGCAAAAGACAAAAATTAGGCGATTCCTTAAATTTTTCTCCCTTTTGGATTTTAAAGTAGAATTCCTCTGTTTGCCATTTATTTTAGTTACAACTGCTTCGTCTCCATTCTCTCTTTTTTTTTTCAATTAAGAGAAAATAGAAGAAACAAGTCAAAACATCGCGTAAGGAAGGTTCTTCTCCTCATGTTCTATTTTTGGACAGGAAAGTAAGAGGAGATTATTACAATAAAATGGAAAATTTTAGTTAAAAACACAAAAATGCATTCAACAGAAGGCCTAAGTGATCGGATAACAGCCTGACTTCTGTTTCCCCATCGCAAAGTTTGTACTGAATTTGTGAATGCATTCCTCGATTATAAATTTAATTCAGAGAAAACAAATTTTGTCAGAGGGACTTTCATAAAAAAAAAAGGGGGGGGGTTCTATCGGGAGCATCTATCCAATTCTCAACTCTAAAGCCAGTTTTCTTCAGGCAAAAAAAAAAAACACACACACACCATTCTATAGCAATCAACGAAACTCATACAAGAATAACCAGCTTTGAACTACTGATTTTCACAGGCCTTCAGGATCTCGGATTTCGATCATAAGTAGGTGAAATAATTTCATTCAAGTTTCGGAGTAGATTATTTTTCCATGTTGTCTTGAACGGACTGGAATCAATACATACGCAGGCCTCCAAACGTATTTCTAAAAACATAAGCCTTTTCTAACGAAGCGGTTAAACTCGACCTCTATTCATAAAATAAAGTGCTACAACCCTGAATTACAATTGATAGTGTCCTCCAAATAAGCATCGGCTGCCAAAACAGAAATAGCTGCAGCGGGGCCCTGGCTGCGGATCCTTCTCAGTTGAGAGTTGCCAGCCTGCGGGTAAGTACATTGTGAGTGCAGTGAGATCGTGTAGCTTATAATTGTTTGGCTGCTTCAGCTAGTGAGGTCATTTAATAACAGCAGTATGAGGTATGTCTAGGAGAACAGGGAAACCCCGTGTTAACAGGTCCCTAGATAATGAAAAGCACAAAATTTAAATATTCACAGGAACAAGGAAAAAGTGTGGATTTACAGAAAAGCGATAGGGCGAGGTCCTGGCAAATTAAAAACATTTCTGTCCTGTGCTTAGATACTGACAGTTTTACAGGTCACTTTTTGCTGAATGAAGACAAGTCACCACACAAATCAATTCCGTTGTTCCGTCCAGATCCTTCCCATCTTTCATGGAGGGACATTTTTGCAAGTAAATTTGTGTGTATGCCAGCTGGAAGCGAGCCACTTCTGGAGGTATTGGTTCTCGGTTTCAGTGACAACAATGTGCGTTATCATTGGGTGACGCACCTCAACGTACATACCGAGGCAGTGCTTTCATGAACAGCATCCAGTGACAAATGAGAGAAACCAAGGTTCGTACCGCAGTGGTTGCAAAATATGATTCCGTTAATTAATGTACCTACTAACGCTTCCATTGACGGTCCCTGTCCGTTCCAGGCCGGATAATTTAACTTCTGCTTAATCACAATGGAAGATGAGCCGGGAGACGGTCTGGGGTTCGAATCCCGGTAGGGGCAAGAGGTTTTGTCTCTTCTCCAAAACTTCCACACCGGCTCTGGGGCCCACCCAGCGTCCTATTCAATGGGTACCGGGGTTTTTCCCGGGGGCTAAGGCGACCGGTTCGTGAAGTTAACCACTCACCTCCACCAAGTGCCAAGGTTAAGTATGTGTGGAGCTACACCTCTGCTCCCCCTACATGCCTTCATGACGTATACAGGGAACACTCTAACTTTTAATCGTAAAGGAAAGCCATCATGGTCAGCATGCTTTTTGCTGTAAACGAATAATATTGAATTATATCAGCATTTATAATACGTAGAAAGGCAGGATTACTCGGATGTTGTTATTTTACAGCTAAAACTGTGTGTAGGAAATAAGCCCCATACTTGTGATAAAAAGAATGACGATTAGAAGGCTTCAAATCGCAACCAAAAACGGCGCCGCAATTCTTGCACATTGTTACATTTTCGCAAAAGTACTGGTCTTCATCTAAAGACGCTGTTAACTGCAGATATCACACAGAGCTGACGATAGACGAATTAATTCGCATGAAGCACCGGCGGAGTGATGCTGGCACGGGAAAACCGAATTACTCGGAGAAAACCCTGTTCCCGTGTTAATTTGTCCACCATAAATCACATATGAATTGCCCTGGAATTGAATCCGGGCCTCCGAGATGAGAGATCCGCGAATGACCGCCCGAGCTACGGTACGGCCCAGAATAAGTACGTTGCAAATTTCGAAACATTTGTATGTGTCTCCTGATGAGTACGCAGAAAAATAAAGGAAACGGAAAACGCTGAAAGGTATATTCCTACAACATGTAAGCAACAAACGCACAATATCTTTAGTACTAAAATGTATCTGAAAAAATCCTACATGTTTCAGTGCCTCAATGCATCATTTTCAGGGAGTTCTGCTGTTATACCAGAGTTACTTTCCAGTATTCGTTTTTTAGATACAAATAATTATTAAATATATTGTGCATTTGTTGGTTATATGTTGCAAATGTATGCAAAATGCACGGCACACAAAGTTTCAAGAAAGAAATATATATTTCTATATTATGTGCTACATCATGTAACGTCACAGAGCGCAACAGTCAAACAGTAATATAGAACAGAATCTGGTGTGCCTCGAATTATTATAAAAGGTATAAATATTCGCACATCTACGTTAAGAAGACAAGTTACATTAATTGATTAAATCTAAAGTATTCAGTATTTCTCCAGATTTGTAACTTCCATATTTTCATAATCTCGTTTACCACCTCAATCCCAATTCTGCGCTTACCCATACTTTCTAAAGTTAATAGGTTATAATTTTATGATAACTTATGTATTTCTGTTTGAATTACCCTCCCCCACTCCACCCACCTAATCCTTCACCACTCGGACAAGCCGGACAGTTGGCAGGCAACCTCTCTACAATAGCACGCGTGCCGATCTTAGTACTGCGAGCAGTTCTGTGCCATGTTGACGGAACTTGAAAAACGAAAATACATCAGATATCAAAAGAAAATACAGTTCTATTGTCCCATAAAATTGTTTTCTTGTTCGCCTGTACACATCTTTACAACCATGTCTCTTTGTACCCCTCTGTCATTATTACCCGTCTTCGTACCTGAAGAAATATTAATTTACGACAAGTCATTTCCTTCTGACGCAATGCATGCCGAAGTTCGTAATATTACAAGCAGCTGTCGAACAAAATACGCGTTATACAATGTAGCTAACATTTTAGAGAGTGTGCCGGTCCCAGTGGCCGCGCGGTCTAAGGCGTAGGTCTACGGCTGTTCGCCTGCTGGGATCGTGGGTTCGAATCCCACCGGGGGCATGAACATTTGTCTGTTGTGAGTGTTGTCAGGTAGAGGTCTCTGTGACAAGCTGGCCCCTCGTCCAGGGAAACCCTACCGACTGTGGTGCGTCGTTGTGTAACTTCAAAACCTCATGAGTGAGGAGCCAGAATAAAGCAGGCTGAACCTTGGGCGACGCCTGCAGCAAATAGACAACGTATCAGTTTAGTTCAGAATAAAATACCTATTTATTCTCCAAAGACTGGGTGGTATCGTAAGAGAGGGAGAGAGAAATTTTGGAGAATCTGATCCAGCATTCGTCCGTACAATACTTCAGTTTCCTTCCTTGTTTGAAAACTAGGTAGAGTGACGATTATGAACATATATTCGCAGTATTACTTTATCTCATTTTTCGTTATACATCTGTTTGTAACTCGGACAAATTTGTATCATGTATCTTTCACCAAGCAGGCTAGTAATGAAAGTGAAATCAATGGTCCAGGAAAAAAGAAACCAAAATTAATGCGTCAGCAATCTACAGAAAAATATTTGCTACAGTCATACAGGACATGGAGTCCTGAGTGTCTTTCTCATGTGGGGAAAACATTTGGCAGAATTACGATATTTCCATTCTCACTGAAGTTACAGATAGTTACTGTGAAATTTGCAGCTTAACTTACCAATGTCTATACTGGGGAGAGCCGGCCGTCTATTTTTTGTGACCAGTAACCGATGTAATCCAGATAAAAATACATCTGGCTGAAGCGCAGTATTGTTTTGCGCGTGTGAAAAATTTCTGTTATTTTCTGCAGTATTTTATTTTGTCACAGTTGTAAACGTTTGACTTCAGGCTTTATTATATACGTAGAAAGCTAAGCCATACAGTAATAGAAACTCATGTTATCGACAGGATCTTTATGTTACCTCCATCATCGTCGCGAGTGTTAAAAGAGCCTCTAACCCAGGTGTGCAGGCCAACTGCATTCCTTGAGAAATATACGGTATATTTTACAGCACAACACTCTTCTCTGATTTGAAAGAACGTATACACCATCGGCATGAATATCGGAACACTTCCAGAGCTAATTAGAAAATAACTAAAACCAAAAGAAAAACACGATATAAGCCAAATAGTATTGATACTTTCGTGCTGGGTCCAGAATCTGACAATGAAGTCTTTAAAGGTCCTCTTTCAGCTAATATCATCATTCGCCAAAGTCAGCGGCATGTCAGGTGCCACCGAACATCGCCAACATTTCAGACACACGGTGATACCATTACGAGCAAACTCTTTTGCAGAAAGAAATTCCCACAGCGAGTTACACTGTATTACTGATCAACATATTCGCAAAAACTGACTGCCAAGTAAGGGCTAATCAGTGTCGTCACTGACGGAGCGTCATCGATGTCGGGGTCCCAGCGTCCGACTTGATAGCGAAAGGAATGGACATGAATCCGGAAGTAAGATTTGGCCACTGCTTTTTCCACCGCGAAGCCATTATTGCCAAGAATTTACCCAGTGTGCTGCAAGAAACTTACATAATTATGGATCTCATCAAATCGCGGCCTTCAGTTCACGGGCGTTTTGGTGTTGCGCCAGGAATTGCGGCGTGAACGCTAGTCATTCCTTATTCTGCAGAAATGCGGTGGTAGTCACGTATTTACGAAATTCGAGATACGAAGGGTGCATTTTGTTGACATCAGGATCACGACCGTCCACAAGCACTTAGTGAAGATGAATGAGTAGCCAAACTGGTTTAGCTTTCAGATGTGTTAAAGTTCTTAAATGAAATGAACAGAAACAAGCAGATCAAAACTAAAATATCGAGTACAGTACTGACAAAGTTCATGGACTCCGCGGTAAGGTGACGTTATGTTTGCAGTTCATTGTCAGTGGGTCAACAGTGCTTTCGTCCGGTGTAGACAAGGCCTTACTATGCTTGGCTGAGCACATTTGCGAGTCCTGAAGTAAAATTTTCGGATCATTTTGAAAGTAATATCGAAAGGTTTGGACTGATTTCGTGATCTCTTCGGTGTCTTTGGAGCATCTTCTCCGGCGGAAGCTTAAGGACTGACTTGAAGTCAGACAAAACACTTCCAGTGGAATTTCGTGAGTTTTCACTGCATATATTTTGTTTATGAGAAAACGAAAAATATCCTGTTATTTAAAAAAAGGCTCTTAGGATCCTCTGACCATTAATGACGTGGCATTTATGCGAATTCGGGGTTTTCAACGATGACGAAAAAATTAAAAAATTTAAAAAAATCTCTGAATTGAACGAAACCTGCATGTAACGTTTAACTTGTTAACTGTTATGCTCCCCTTAACGCCATCTTGCTTATGGGGGGGGGGGGGACAAAATTTTTTTTGAAATCTCTTTTTTTTTTAAAATGTTTTTCAAGAGAGGAAATTTTTTGGGGTTTTAAACTG
>Ga0131853_10004665_pt1 | contig 24576 bp, 38 predicted proteins | sample TergutLab28metaG_FD_92764 | JGI IMG/M metagenome (GOLD analysis project Ga0131853, IMG submission 92764) | Labiotermes labralis P1 segment gut microbial communities from Petit-Saut dam, French Guiana - Lab288 P1 (version 2) (version 2) | ecosystem: Host-associated > Arthropoda: Insects >...
AAATTCAAGTCCTTTGCCCGATGAAGGTCGGGGAGGCCGGTATGAATTCGCTTAACCTAGCAATCCAAGAATCGCTTAACCCGCCCGAACTTGAAAAGCCCGAATATGCCCACGGACAATTGCCGAACCAAACGATCTACCGTCTTGGCGACCGCGTAATGCAGACCATGAATAACTACGACCAAGAATGGACAAAGTTGGATGACGGTTATGAATTAAACGGAACGGGAGTATACAACGGTGATATAGGCGAAATCATCCAAATCCGCAGGGGAAGTGGTGAAGTCATTGTCCAATTAGAAGATGGACGCATAACAACATATACACGCGCCGATTTGCAAAATTTAGTCCTTTCATATGCAATCACGGTGCATAAAAGCCAAGGGTGTGAATTCGATGTAGTAATCATCCCGGTAACATCTGGTGCATATATGATACTAACGCGAAACCTGTTATACACCGCGGTAACACGTGCCAAAAAAATGGTAGTTCTAGTCGGCGACGCCACCAACATAGAAAAAATGGTAAATAACACATTCACAAAAAAACGTTACACAATGTTAAAGGAATTTTTACGCGAAATGAAAACAAAAACGGAGGAGTTGTTTGGTGAATAAAACAAAAATCTTCATAACCGACAGTGGTTCGGGTTTAACAAAAGAATCTGCGGCACGAATGGGTTTGATTTATATTTCACACAACATACTATACAAGGGCGAACCAATTGAAGATGTAAAGAAATTTTCGACCAATACCCGAACGACGAATTGATTTATATAACATGGTCACAAAATACAAAGGCAACACAAACGTTTGAGCAGATCAGACAATTAAAAATCCCAAACCTGACAATGATTGATAGCGGTTTTATGGCGGAAGCCCAATTAGAAGTAATCAAAAGAATTATGCAAGGATTACGATATGACGATATCAAACACTTTTTCATAGTTCGTAACACAACAACGGGATGGATTCCAATTGTAAAGGACAAATATTGTTTATTCACAATGGAAAATGGACAATTTAAATTACTAAAAACTTTCGATTCAAAGTTCGTTGCAACCACGCAATTGAAAAAGTTAATAAATACAAGATTGCATTATAGTAATGAAATGAATAGTGTCATTGGTTTACACTGTGGAAAAGATTATGTAGGCGGAATGTATATTAGTTAATATTTTTTGGACTCTTAAAAAATCGCCCGCTCAACTTTAATTTTTAGCGATGAGTAAGACTCGCCCCTCTGATTTTAGAGTTGGTCTTGGTGTCCTCGTCGACACTCATCGTTAAAAATTAAAGTTGAGCGGGCTGACTGAAACTAGAAAAGATGGTTATTTTTTGTTTGATAACAACTCTCGAATGATGAAGAATATTCCACTGATTAAAAGTAGCCCGCCTAGTGATATTAAAATCCATCGCCAAACGACCACATCGGAAGAGGTAACCGCAAAAATTCCAACGAGCAAAAATATAATTCCAAATATTGTTAGAAAAGCAGCCGAAATCAATTTTTGATATTTCATTGGTTGTACATAATAACCCTTGTCCGGATTCGATAATGACCAATGATATTTGCAATCATCACATTTTCCCCATTTTGAATTCATACGAATAAGTTCGGTCGCGGGTCCACCAAGCAAAGCATCTTTTCCGCTATACCTGCGAGGCACATGGCGAATTTGTTCTGAATTACATTTTGGACATTGTTCCATAAAACTAGCATACAAGAACTAGTAAATTTCCACTAACAAATTTTTCTTAATATTAAAAGAATATCTACGGAGGCGAAGCCATATATCAATCAATTGCGTTTAGGGAGGGGGTGTCGGGGGAGGCAATCGCAAGCCTCCCCGACCGCTTTATGGTTCTTTTGGCGCCCAAAAAGAACGTGTAGGATGTCTCAACAAGAAATTTGTATCTATTCCACTGTAACACTCTTAGCCAAATTCCTCGGCTTATCGGGATTCAACTTCAACACCTTCGCCAAATATAAAGCGTAAAATTGTGCGGGAATCACATCAAGTACAAATGATAACGGCGAATCCAAATATTCAATTATATTTGGTGACCAAACTTTGCTTCCACGTGCGCGAATTTCACTAATGGCATTTTCTAACTTTAAAATTTTTGCTTTATTTTCTTCGGTATCGGCGGAACTATTAATCGCAATCGTTAATGTATCGCCATCAACTAAAGCAAGCGTTCCATGTTTCAATTCACCGGCGGCAAACCCTTCGCAATGGCGATATGTGACCTCTTTAATCTTCAATGCACTTTCCAATGCACCTACGAAATCCAAACCCTTGCCAAGAACAAAAATTTTCTTTGCTTTCTTATGTTGTTTTGCAACCGCCCGAACTTCTGGTGCGATTTTAAGTATACCCTCGGCGTTGTCCGCCAATTTTATATAATCTTGCCACTTGTAAGATTGTGTTAAAATCGACCCAACCAAAACCTGGGCAATGTATGCCTTTGTGCTTGCAACCGATACCTCTGTTCCCGCGAAACATGGCAAAAAGTGGTCTACCTCACGCGCTATGGAACTGCCGTCTACGTTGCAAATTCCTATTGTCGGCAATCCCCATTTTTTCATCAAATGAAGTGCGCCTAATGTATCTGCGGTCTCGCCGCTTTGGCTGATGACCATTCCTATATCTTTTTCACCAATATGTGGGTTACAAAAGGGAAGTTCACTTGCGATGTAGACCTTAGTGCGAATTTTGCAATGTGTTTCCAATAATTGTGCAATCAACAATCCCGCATGATGTGCGGTACCGCACGCCGAAATATGCAATGTCTCGCAACTTTTAACGACATCTAAAACATCTTTAAATTTCTTTGTGCGCGTTATTTTCTTATATTCATCCGTGATACGTCGAATAACACTTGGGATTTCATGAATCTCTTTTTCCATGAATGTTGAAAATTCACCCTTGTCAACAATTGTATTTTCTATATTAATATCAAGTTTTTCCTTTGCTAATTCATTACTGTCTGCATCAAAGAATATAAGGTTCTTTCTTTTAATCACCGCGAATTCATCATCTTCTAATGAATACAATATATCGGTTTTATTTTTGGCTGTGGCGATGTCGCTTGATATGAAATAAAAGCTTTCGTGTTCACCAATTGTCAATGCTTGCTTCCCGCGGCGTGTTGCAATTATAGTGTCGGAAACCGAAGTAGAAGTTGCCAAAAATGCATAACTGCCTTTAAGGTGTGTTGCTGCCTTTTGCGTAGCCATGAGTAAACTTCCATCCAAATAATGCGCAATCAGATTAGGGATGACCTCGGTATCTACTGGTGTTTTCATAACACGTCCCTTGGTTTTTAAAAATTCAATAATGTCTTTATAATTTTCGATTATTCCATTATGTACAACGGACACTTTACCACATGTTGAAAGATGTGGGTGTGCATTCGCCTCACTGACGCCACCATGTGTAGCCCATCGGGTATGACCAATGGCGCATTTCACATCAAGCATATTGTCAATGTCGGATACTTTACGAACCTTCTTACGCAACTTCGCAACGGTCTTAGTTGTCTTCACCACGCGGAAATTCGGTCCCTCCACAAAGGAAACACCCGCACTGTCATATCCCCGATATTCCAAAGACTCCAATCCATTCACCGTGCTACTAACCGCACTTGGTCCCAAAAATCCAATAATTCCACACATAGCAATTTATATGATAGATAGTTGTTAGTTGTTAGTTTCTAGTTGTGAGTTATTGGTTAGAATGTTACTATATAATATATCAAGGAGAGATCTTAATGAAAATCAAATGCGAATTATCGGTACGTCATGCACATTTGTCACAAGAACATGTTGACATCTTATTTGGTAAGGGCCATAAATTAACACCGTTAAAGGATCTTTCACAACCGGGTCAATATCTATGCGAAGAACGAATTGAATTGGTAACACCAAAAGCCACTTTTAAGAATGTGGGTATCATCGGACCAACTCGTGCAAAATCACAGGTCGAAATTTCACGTACAGATTGTTTTGCTCTAGGAATAAAAAATGTGCCGGTCCGCCAAAGTGGCGAATTAGACAATACCCCAGGAATCACAATCAAAACAGAAAAAGGTGAGGTTACTCTTGAAGAGGGTGTGGTTGTGGCACAACGCCATATTCACTTAGACCCAAAGACTGCGAATGAATTTGGGTTAACGGACAATCAAATGGTATCGGTAAAGTTTGACAGTGAGCGCGGTGGCATATTGAACAGTACGGTAGTAAGGGTCCACGAGAACTTCGCACCATCCGTACACATAGACAGTGATGAGGGTAATGCGCTAGGCCACAAATGCGGGGAAGAAGTGGAGATAATAAAATAATCGGCCAAGACGAATAAAAAGGAACTAAAATGAAGGCAAACGAATTATTAGGGGAAATCACAAGTGTAGCCAAAACCGGGTTTTTCGTGAACCTTTCAAAAGATGAGCGTATTTTTGCAATTACAAATAATTCGTTCAAGGGCGAAACACCTCCTGTTGTTGGTGATATCGTATTACTCGAAAAAAAGGACGACCAACATCTTATACAATCTTTCAAAACACGTAGAAATTACATTTCACGATTCGACCATTATAAAGACAGACAACAGGGTTTCGCATCAAACGTCGATGTTTTATTTATAGTAACCAGTGCCAACAAAGAATTCTCCACGAATCGAATAAGAAGGTTTTTGGCATTGACGGGTGACCAACCAATTAAACAAGTAATAGTTTTAACTAAGGTAGATTTGATAACAGCCGAAGAAGTCGACTTTTATAAAAAAGTGATTAAAAAAGAATTCCCATCGGTGCAACTCGTGACTATGAATTCGCTCAAATCTGTCGAAGTGAAAAAATTACTCAAACACATTGGTGAAAATGAATCCGTAATGTTACTTGGTTCAAGTGGGGTGGGGAAGACCACAATAATCAACACCCTTTTAAACATGAATCTTAAGACGAATGAAACAAAGGGTATTCGTCATTTGGACAAGGGTAGACATACTACATCTTCCCGTAATATGTATTACATGGCATGTGGAAGAAAAGTAATTGATGTTCCAGGAATAAAAATTGTAGGCATCCAAAAAGAAGACATAGAAAACAGCCCAATTTTCCAAAAGATAGTAACCATGGCAAGAACATGTAAATACACAAATTGCAAACACATAACAGAAGACAACTGCGCAATCAAAGCGGCGATAGAAGACGGCACGTTAGAAGAATGGGAATTAGAGGCATATAGAAGAACGATAGAAGGATAGTTAAAATATTTGACATTTTCTTGCAAACAATATATTGTATGATTAGGCTAATGAAACACTTGGGGATATTTGTAATATTGGGGATTTTGGCGGCAGTCGGAATTTTTTCAATGTCTTTAGGTGTGCACGCACAAAATAACACTGTGGAGGTTCTTGCTACCGAATCTGATATACAAACAACGATAGAACATAACCATGTGCCATTCAATCAAAATATAGGCAGTAGTACAGAAACACGTGTTTTCTTCCCAGGCATATTTAATCACTTCCGTGTTCAAACCTCTGCTCACCAAAATGCTGTGCCTGGGATTTTTATTTACAGACCGACCAGGACAATAAATGCAAATGATGTATTCTTTGGTAATGTACACGTGGACAGAGTTAATTTGCCTTTTACCGATTTTGAATTTACACCACTTCGTCATGTGAACGGTGAATGGATTCCAACAACATGGTTTTCATTGGATGAACATGTCGACGGGATGGGTGTAGAATTTACATTCAGAAAAAATTTACCTGCGGGTAGATATGCAATAATGGCACAAGCATTTGAAAGATATCTTGATAACGGTGGGAATTTTTCACGAAGACCGGCAATGATTCAAGATTGGGGTTACGGCGAAATGTTTGAAGTACCAGCAATTTCAATATACGAAATTTTTTACGCAGAAGATCTACGCTATATCACCAGCCGTGATAATTTGGGAAACAACATATTTAATGCAAGAACACAATCAAGTCAAACAATAACGGTAGAGGTAAGCGCCAATGCAGGTGCTATGGATAAGGGGTTGCTTCCGACTAGGACCGTTGATGGTTTTCAAATGGGTAACATGTACCTAGACGCAAGAATCAATCTTTCAAACATGGAAATCACGGTAGAACGCCAAGGTGTGACAATGTCTAATGATCTTATATCTGTTTGGGGATGGGAATCAACTTTGACAATACAAATTCCGGCTACCTTGCCAGAAGGTCACTTTGTTGTGCGTATGGTGCATCCTACTAATGAATATGTTTTTGGAACCTTCGTAATTGACAATTCTGCTGGAATTGGTTTACCGTCGGATTTATCTGGGATGGTTACTGCTTTCTTTATATTGGGAACGATATTGGCGGTGGCCGCAGTTGCATTGTTTGCTACCCCTAAATTTATGCTCGCTATGCAGGAAAGAAAATATGCCGCAATGCAAAACCAAAGATATATGACGGATGGTGAAGGCGCAATTGATGACAGGGCATATAAAGCACAATCTGCCAAAGGTTCGTTAGAAGGTGCAAAAGAACGGGCATCACAATCTTTGAAAGAAACTAAATCCAAAGGTTTCCTTGATGCGATGAAAGAAAATCGTGCAAAGCGTGAAATGGCACGTGAGCATGGTTTAACAATGGAAGAATATCGTGAAATCGAAGCAAAATTAAAAAAGACCGAAGATGACAAAGTAACCGGTCTTCAAAGTTTCCGTCAAGCAATGGAAGAACACACGGGGAGAAGAATTACAATAGAAAAAGAGGTCGAACCATCCAAACGCCCATTGATGGAGGGTGACCAAGTTGAAATTTTAGATTCAGTTGCACGCGATGCAATGGTGGCGGACGAAATGATAGGTAAACAAGCTATCCAACCAAACGTCGCACCAGGTTCGGGTACTATCATGTCAAATTTAAGAAATATGGCGGGCGAGGCAGAACAATCGCAATCTACATCGACTGTGGCACCAAATATGCAATCATTCCAAAATGTACCTCCCGTTCAACAATCACCAAATCCAAACTTACAACCAATTGTGGATACACCATTGGTGGAGGCACCACAACAAACACCACCAACCCCAGTCCAGCAAACACAACCAGAACCAAACCAACAAGACACAGAAAAATCAACTCCACCACCATCATCAGGTGGAAGCATTTTATCACGCCTCGGAAAAATCGGTGGCGACAATTAACGGATGTACTAAAGTTACAGCAATAAGCGAAAAAACTTATTTTAGGTATTGACAAAATTTTGAGATCAAACATCTCGGAAAGAAAATAGTTACAGCAATAAGCGATAAAAATAATATTAGGTATTGACAAAATTATAGATACTTTGTATAATAGAGCATTATGATAACAAGTAACGTTAATTTCAATCTCTACAAATCGTTCGTGGCGGTGTTCGACCACAAGAACATTTCAAAGGCTGCGGCATCGTTGCAAATTACGCAACCAACTGTGACCTATAATATTAAAGAATTGGAACGTCAATTAGGTGTGAAATTGTTCCATACCCACCCACGTGGGGTAGAGGCAACCAAAGATGCGATGGAATTGTATAAATTCGTATCAAGCGGTATGATGTCCATCGTCAGTGGTGAGTCTGCTATTAAAGAATTTACAGACGCAACTTCTGCCGTTATCCGTTTGTGTGTGGCAAGTGGACCATCATCGGCATACGTTGCTCGTGCAATTTCGGTATTCAACAAAAAGTTTCCAAAAGTAAGTTTCGTAATTCACGACACAAAGAGTGATGAAGAAATGACGAAACTAGGACAATACAGCATTGACTTAGTAATCGGATTTACATCAAGTGAAAATTCAAACCTTATATCTATAGATTTGAAAGAATTTACACGTACCGCAATAGTTGGTTCGGACTTTGCTCAGGCACATAAATTGACGGATAAAATTACAATTAAGCAATTGGAAAATCTGCCTCTTGTTATTTCATCATCGTGCAAATGTCCTGGTCTTGATGCTACCGCAGAATACATTGTGTCCGACTTTGATATGATGAAGGTATTGGTAAAAGAAAATCTGGGTGTAGGTATTTGTTCGTGTGCATTAGATGGTGATACAGAATTACTATCGCTTGCAACCGACTATGACCCACAAATTTTAAAATTAACATATAATAAAGAGTCATTAACAAAACCAGCACGCGCGTTTGCCGAAGAAGTATTCAACATCTTCGGGGTAGAGTCAAAGATAGGATAATTTGATAAAGAATGTAAAAGAATCTCTATAAAATATAGGAGGGATTCTTTTAATTTTTAAGATATAGATTTTTCTGGTGTCAATTCAATTCCGAAATCAATCATACAAGAAATAAATCCATTAAGATGTTTCAATTCATCGATGACCTCATCAAAGTCTAAATCCGTTGGTCGGTTTTCAAATCTTTGTTCTATATAATACGACACCATGCCAATATTCCATTTAGCATCTTCAATATATTGTTGCAATAATTTTAAGTTACTTATATTCCCCATAATTATAATTTATCTCACAAAAGGCGTAGTGTCAAGAGGAATTGTGACTGTTTATTATAGAGAGTTTTTCTGCAGGCAATTTGCAAAAAGGTGTTGACAAGGGTCTACTTATATAGTATCTTATTCAGAGTGTCCGCACTTTTTTATTTTGTAAGATATAAAAAAGAAACACACGGGGCAGTTGAAGAAATCAAAATGCCAATTACTGCAACAAGGAGAGGGTGATTATGAAACAAAATATTCGTGTAAAATTGTCGGGTTACGACCACAGTTTGGTTGAAGTTGCTTTGGCAAAAATTGTTGACGTAGCAACAAAAAACGGCGCACGAGTAAGTGGCCCAGTACCTCTGCCTACCCAACGCGAAATTGTCACAGTAATCCGTAGTCCGCACAAGTACAAGGATTCTCGTGAACAATTTGAAACGCGTACACACAAAAGGTTGGTTGACATTTACAACCCTAACCAAAAATTGGTTGAAGCGTTGACAAAATTGGAGATGCCGGCTGGTGTGGAGATTAAGATTAAGTTGTAGGAGTTAAGGCTATGGCATTGCGTCAACCAGAAGATACAAGAGTAATGAAGTATGAGGCAATGTTAGAATATGCAAGAAGTTATAGCGTAGAAGACCTTAAGATAATGAAAACAGAAACAAAAAATTATCTACAAGGCACCTACATGACCATTGATAGAAAAAACGAACAAGAAGCATTTATCAGGGCATTCAAACAAGTTATAGATGAGAAACAAAATATAAAGACAGAATCAAAACAGACAAGGAGAACGACATGAAAGGCATATTGGGAATTAAACGAGGTATGACACAAATCTTTGGTGACAAAGGTGTTGTTATCCCTGTAACCGTAGTTGAGGCTGGTCCTTGTTTTGTTGTTCAAGTCAAGACCATGGAAATAGATGGTTATGAGGCTATTGTTGTTGGTTTTATGGATAAAAGAAAAAACCTTGTTAACAAGCCAATGACAGGTCAATTCAAAAAAGCGGGAATCGCACCAAAAAGATATTTGAAGGAATTCCGTGTAGAAGCGGGTCACGAATTCAAAGTCGGCGACGAATTCAAATGTGACATATTTGCACAGGGCGACATCGTAGATGTTTCCGCAAAAACAAAAGGTCACGGGTTTACTGGTGTAATTAAGAGATGGAATCAAGCACGTGTTGGTCCAATGTCCCACGGTACCGGTCCGGTTCACCGTCACGTTGGTTCTATGGGTGCGAACTCATGCCCTAGTCGTGTATTTAAAAACAAACACATGGCCGGTCAATATGGTAACGAAAACGTGACAATTCAAAATCTTGAAATCGTGAAAGTTGATACCGATAAAAATGTTCTTCTTATCAAGGGTGGCATACCGGGGCAAGACGGGGCGATGGTAACAGTAAAGCAAGCAGTAAAAATTAAAAAACAAGCATAATTGAAAATATAAAAGTCGAGTCCAGACAATCTAAGGAGTAGAGATGGAATTAAAAGTTTTAGACCAAAAAGGAAAATCAGCGGGTACGGTTGCCGTATCTAAAGAGGTTTTTGGTGCAGAAGTTAACATGGCGTTAATTCACGAGGTCGCGGTTGCACAACAAAACAACGCACGTCAAGGTACAAAGTCAACCTTGACACGTACCGAAGTTCGTGGACATTCCGCAAAACCATACCGCCAAAAAGGTACAGGTCGCGCGCGTCAAGGTTCAACGAAAGGTCCACACCAAACAGGCGGTGGGGTAGCATTCGCACCAAAGCCACGTGATTTCACAACAAAAATTAATAAACAGAAAAAAGCAGGTGCATTCATCAGTGCGATCAGTGGAAAACTTGCGGACTCTGAATTGATTGTGTTGAAAGATGCGAAATTGGCGGAACCAAAAACCAAAAATGTTGTTTCAATCTTGGAAAACCTTAAACTGGACGACAAAAGAGTAATCTTTGTAACCGCGGGTAAGGACGATAACTTCCTAAGAAGTGCTGGAAACATCGAAAAGGTTGAAGTAACCACAGCAGAACAACTATGTGTACTTGACGTTGTAAACAACAAATACGTGGTAGCAACGGTTGACGCAATCAAAGCAATAGACGGGAGGTACGCATCATGAATATTTACGACATCATAATTAAACCAATCTTAAGTGAAAAATCATTTGCAGGAATCCAAGGTAAAAATTACACATTCCAAGTTCACAAAGACGCAACAAAGCCACAAATTAAAAACGCAGTTGAACAAATCTTCAAGGTAAAGGTAGATAAAGTCAACACAACAAATTACGAAGGCAAACCAAAAAGACAAGGCAAGCATAGCGGAAAACAATCTGATTGGAAAAAAGCCTACGTATGGTTATCAAAAGAAAGCAAACCAATCGAATTCTTCGAAGGATTGCAATAATTACTAGACAATTGCCGCTAACGAGCGAGTATATGGAGAAAGAAAATGGGTATCAAACGATTTAATCCAACATCACCGGGTTCAAGACACAAAACAATGTCTACTTTCGAAGAAGTAACGGACAAACAAAAAGCGCCTGAGCGTTCTTTGACCGTTGCTAAGAAAAAAACGGGTGGACGTAACTTTCAAGGTAAAATCACAACACGTCATATCGGTGGTGGTAACCGTCAAAAATACAGAATTATTGATTTCAAACGTAATAAAATCAATGTTCCTGCAAACGTAAACGGTATTGAATACGATCCAAACCGCTCGGCAAATATCGCATTATTATACTATGTAGATGGTTCAAAGGCATATATTCTTGCACCAATGGGATTATCAAAAGGCGACAGAGTAATCAGCGGTCCTTCGGTAGAGGTGAAAGTTGGAAACGCAATGCCACTATCATCAATGCCAATCGGTTCAACAATCCACAACATAGAAATGCAACCAGGCAGAGGCGGACAGTTGGCAAGAAGTGCAGGAAATTACGCATTGTTACAGGGTAGAGCCGAGGGTTACGCAATCTTGAAAATGCCATCGGGCGAAACAAGAAAGGTTCCCGAAAAATGCTACGCAACAATCGGACGTGTAGGAAACATCGACCACGAATTGATTTCGATAGGTAAGGCGGGACGTAAACGCCACATGGGTGTGAAACCAACTGTACGTGGGGTCGTGATGAACCCATGTGACCACCCACACGGTGGTGGTGAGGGTAAATCACCGGTCGGTATGGCGGCACCGGTAACACCGTGGGGTAAGCCGGCACTTGGAAAGAAAACAAGAAGCCAGAAAAAACCAAGTAACAAATTCATAGTCAAGCGTAGAGACAAGAAGTAATAAAAACAAAAACCATTCTCAAGGAGATAAGACATGAGTAGATCGATTAAGAAAGGCCCATACGTTCACCAAAAATTGTTGGACAGAGTTGAGCAAATGAACGCAAAAAACGAAAAGAAACCATTGAAAACATGGTCACGTTCGTCAACCATTTTGCCATCTTTCGTTGGACACACAATCCACGTTCATAACGGCAAAAAAATGATTCCTGTCTTCATTAAATCGGAGATGGTGGGTCACAAATTGGGTGAATTCGCACCAACAAGAACTTTCCCAGGCCACGGCGGCGTAAAAGCAATCAAGGCAAAAGGAAAGAAGGGGTGACCCCTTCACCCAGTACGCAACATCTTTGGGTTAGTGTAAAACTATTCGCCCGAAAGAACTGAGTAGAGAAATTTAGGAGATACTATGGCAACAAATCAAAGAGAAAAAGCGATTAAGAACGAAGCAACACGTGACAAACGTCCTTTTGCTATCGCTCGTTATATCCGTATATCACCATACAAATTGCACATCGTGCTTGATTTAGTACGTGGTAAAAAATACGAAGATGCTGTCGCAATTTTGACACACACAAACAAATCAGGTTGCGAACCAATCTTAAAATTGATTAACTCGGCGGCGGCGAATGCTGAAAACAACCTTAACATGCCTAAAGATTCTCTATATATAGCAGAATGTTACGCTGTGCCTGGCCCAACATTAAAAAGGATGATGCCACGCGCTAAGGGAAGGGGTGACAGAATTCTCAAGAGAACATCACACATTAAAGTGATTCTTGATGAAAAAGTAGACAAAAATGCAAAAGTCATTAAACCAGTAAAGAAAGAAACCAAAGCAGCAACAGCAAAGCCAGCAACAACTACAAAAGCAAAAGAACCCGCAAAAGATGTCAAGAAGGAGGGTATGACCGTGAAAAAAACCGCTGCACCTAAGGCAACTGCAAAGACAAATATTGACTCAACCGCGGAAAAGCCACTAACCAAAACACCAAATGCTAAAGCACCATTGGGGACTAAAAAAGAAACCACAAAGAAGGAGGCCAAATAATGGGACAAAAAGTAAATCCACACGGCTTCAGAGTAGGGGTCAACAAAGATTGGTCATCAACATGGGTAGCACCGAAAGCAGAAATGGCTACACTTATCAAAGAAGACAGCGACATTCGTAAGCACGTTATGAATAACTATTCAAACAAAGCTGGAATGAATAATTGTTCGATTTCAAAGGTTACAATCGAACGTACACACAATCGTGTTGCCGTGAACATCTACACAGGTCGCCCAGGTGTACTTATCGGTACAAAAGGCGCAGGAATTGACAAGTTGAAGGCAGAAATCAAAAAAATTACAGGCGACAAACAACTTGACGTTAACATTCGTGAAGTAAAAAACATCGATGCAGACGCAGTATTGGTTGCACAATCAATTGCAACACAATTGGAAAAAAGAGTTGCTTGGAGACGTGCTATGAAAATGGCAATGCAAAAAGCAATGAAAAGCGGTGTAAAAGGTGTGAAAGTTATGGTTGGCGGACGTCTTGACGGTGCCGACATTGCAAGAAGCGAACATTACCAAACAGGAATTCTTCCATTGCACACATTAAGAAGTGACATCGATTACGGATTTGCGGAAGCAAAAACAACATTCGGTATCATCGGTGTAAAATGTTGGATTTGTCACGGCGAAATCAAAGGCAAATCAAAAAGAATCGGTGAAGTAACACGTTCAACAAGACCAGAAAGCGGACAAAGAAAACCTTTCGGTGACCGTGACGGCAAAAAAACATTTGGTGAAAGAAGACCATTTGACCCAAACCGCCCAAGACCACCGTTTGATCCAAACAAACCACGTCCACCATTCGATCCAAACAGACCAAGACCAACAGGTCCACGTCCACCGTTCGACCCGAATCGTCCAAGACCAACGGGTGACAGACCACAAGGTCCAAGAACGCCAAGACCACAAGCTTAATTGCTTACCTACTATATAAAGGAGATTGCATATCATGCTGATGCCAAAACGCACAAAACGCAGAAAATTGCACAGAGGCCGTATGACGGGAAAGGCCACCCGCGGTAATGAACTTGCCTATGGTGACTATGGTCTTGTCGCGACCGAACCATGTTGGATTACCAACCGCCAAATCGAAGCGGCCCGTATCGCTATGACACGTTACACAAAACGTGGTGGTAAGGTTTGGATTAACATTTTCCCACACAAATCGGTAACTAAAAAGCCCGCAGAAACCCGTATGGGATCGGGTAAGGGTTCACCGGACAAATGGGTTGCTGTTGTAAAACCGGGTCGCGTGTTATACGAACTTGCTGGTGTGTCAGAAGAAATGGCACGCGAGGCACTTCGTCTTGGTATGCACAAATTGCCATGCAAGTGCAAAATCATCAAACGCGACACAATCCGTGAGAAAAAATACGTAAAAGGTAAAGTAGTTTACCTAGACGATCCAAAAGCAACTGACGAAGTACAAGCAGAAGCAGTGACACCAATCACTGAAGGAGGTGCAGAATGAACAGAGCAGAACACTACCACCAAATGACAACCGCGGAATTAAACGCGGAATACATGAACAAAAAACAAGAATTGTTCAACCTAAGATTTCAACATTCTGTAGGTCAATTGAAAAACCCATTAATGTTACCAGAAGTTAAAAAAGACATTGCGAGAGTATTGACAATCTTGAAAGAACGCGAACTTAACGTTCCAAAAAATCAAGGTAAGGCAAAAACCACAGTAGCAAAAGCAAAACCAACTAAGAAAGACGGAGGTGCAAAATGAGTGAAAAAGCAAAAACAGCAGTAGCAAAGAAAGCGGCAACACCAAAAGCAACTCCGAAAGCCGCACCAAAGGCAGAGCCAAAAGCGGAGAAGGTAGTTGCACCTAAAGTTGCTAAACCAAAAGGCGAACCTACGCCAAAAAACGTGCAAGACCCACAAAACCGTGGAATGCGCAAGACGAGAACTGGTAAAGTTGTGTCCGACAAAATGGACAAGACATGTGTCGTGTTGATTACAGAAAAGAAACCACACCCACTGTACAAAAAAACGGTCGTGAGTTCAAAAAAGTACAAAGTACACGACGAAAATAATGAATGTGGAATTGGTGACACCGTAGAAATTATGGAAACACGTCCACTATCAAAAGACAAATACTTCAGATTACTAAGAATCATCGAAAAAGCAAAATAATCCAAGGTCATCACGATGGCGAAGCCCACGGAGTACCGAAGCGGAGAGATCTAGGCACAAAGTGCCGTTGAAATGGAGAGGAAATCATGGTCCAACAAGAAACAAGAATGAACGTTGCCGATAACACAGGCGCAAAACAAGTAGGCGTAATCCGTGTTTTAGGCGGTTCTGTAAGACGTTCTGGTGGAATAGGCGATATCGTTGTTTGTTCTATTAAGGTAGCGACTCCGGGCGGTGCTGTTAAAAAGGGTGATGTTGTTAAAGCGGTTATCGTTCGTACGAAATATCCTAAAAAACGTAACGACGGTACACACATCCGTTTCGATGACAACGCGGTAGTTATCATCAACAAGGAAAAAAACCCAATCGGAACACGTATCTTCGGGCCGGTAGCACGTGAACTACGTGAAAAAGGCTACATGAAAATCGTGTCATTGGCACCAGAAGTACTCTAGACGTTAAGTGTTATACATGAAACGGTAAACGTGAATTACGAAAATTCTAGCAGGAGAAAAGCATGGAAAAAGCGAACAAAGTTAAAATCAAACGCGGTGACACAGTTGTTGTCATTACGGGTAAAGATAAAGGCAAAAAGGGTAAAGTCCTGTCTATTAACACTGAAAAAAATACCTGTGTTGTTGATGGTGTCAACATTGTTATTAAACATAAAAAGGCAAGAAGCGCACAACAGAAATCAACTCGCGAGAAAAAGCCGGGCAACATTCACATTTCAAATGTGCAAATACTTTGCAAATGTGGAAAGGCGACACGTGTAAGCCACAAATACATTGGCGATAAAAAAGTTCGTTACTGTGCAAAATGTGATGAAGTGCTAGACAAAAAATTCGTTAAGGCAGTAAAAGAAAAGGCAAAAGAAGTGGAGCCAGAAAAAGAAGACAAAAAGGTAGACAAAAAGCCACTACAAAGAAGAGAAGTCAAAGCAACAGCAGACACAAAAATTAAAAAACCAGAAAGCGTGTCAAAAACAATGAACCTACCAAGAAAGACAGGCGGAGCATAACCAAATAACTATGTCTAAGGCAAATGACATGGACAAGGAGAAACAAAAATGGAAAAGAAAGAAGTAGCAAAGAAACCAGCAGCAAAAACTGCAGCACCTAAGCAGGCGGTTTCTAAAACTGCACCAAAGGCTGCTCCTAAGGCAGCAACGGCTAAGGCGGTTGCACCAAAGGCGGCGGCTACACCAAAAGCAAAAAAAGTTGCACCAAAACGTGTGTTTCATAATCGTTTACACGAAAAGTACATCAACGAAATCGTGCCATCATTACTTGAAAAACACGGTAACGTTATGGCTGTTCCAAGGATTGAAAAAGTCATTTTGAACATGGGTCTTGGCGATGTGAAAGACGATACGAAGAAATTCACAAGCGCGGTTGAAGAACTTGGAATGATTACAGGTCAAAAAGCGGTAATCACTAAGGCGAAAAAATCAATTTCTAACTTTAAGTTGCGTGAAGGTCAAAGAATCGGTGCAAAGGTCACACTTCGCGGTAAGAAAATGTATTTATTCCTTGACAAATTGATTTCTGTTGCATTCCCGCGTGTTCGTGACTTCAACGGTTTGAACCCAAAAAGTTTCGACCAATTCGGTAACTACGCGCTAGGAATTAAAGAACAATTAGTATTCCCAGAAATTGACTACGACAAAGTAGAAAAAATTCGCGGATTCGACATAGCGGTTGTAACAACTGCCGAAAACAAAGAAGACGCACTTGAATTACTTACATTGATTGGATTTCCATTTAGAAAGGGAGGCAAGTAAAATATGGCTAAAGTTGGTAAAAAAGAAACACACAAAAGAGGCAAGAAGTTGAATGGCAAACCTTGCAAGGTGCGTGAAATCACACGTTGTAATGTATGTGGTAGACCAAAGGCCGTCTTGAAAAAATACGGAATTTGCCGTGTATGTTTTAGAGAAATGGCACTTAAAGGCGAAATTCCAGGTGTACGTAAATCATCTTGGTAATTAAAAAGTGAAACGTTAAACGTGAAAAGTACAAGCACTCGCGTGCTTGAGGAGGACTTATATGAAAAAAGCAAAGAACACAGTCGTAACAGACCCAATCGCGGACATGTTGACACGTGTGCGTAACGCAATTGGCGCACGTTTTGAAAGTGTCGAAGTACCCGCATCAAAAATGAAACGCGAAATCGCTAAAATTTTGGTGGAAGAAGGTTACATTGCATCTGTGGAAGAATTTAAAGATGACCACAATCGCGATTGGATGCGTCTTGCATTTAAATTGGTGGAAGGTCGCCAAAAGGTAATCCAAGGTCTTCGCCGTATTTCAAAGCCTGGTCTTCGTGTATACGCGGGCGCGGACGAATTACCAAGAGTTCTAAACGGCTTAGGGATTGCTATCATAAGTACCTCAAAAGGTGTAATGACGGACAAATCGGCACGTAAAGAAAATATCGGCGGAGAGGTTCTCGCTTACATTTGGTAGTTAATACCACCCTGAGCGACCGAAGGGAGTCGAACGGGTCTATCCGTAAGCGATATATATTAAGGAGTTAGGAAAATGAGCAGAGTTGGAAAAACAATCATCACAATCCCAGCGGGCGTCACCGTTGAATTTAACAATGGTATTGTGAAAGTAAGCGGTTCACAAGGCACGCTTGAACAAATTATTAAATCACCAATCACTGTTAAGATTGAAGATGGTACTGTTAAGGTTGAACGTGGAAATGACGTGGCAGAATCTCGTGCGCTTCACGGACTTTACAACCGTTTGATCCAAAACATGATTAAGGGTGTGAAAGATGGTTGGACAAAAACGCTCATCATGAACGGGGTTGGTTACAAAGCGGCTATGAAAGGCGAAGGCTTAACACTTCAATTGGGTAAGGCACATGCCGATGAGGTTGCAGGTGTACAAGGAATTAAGTTCAAAGTATGTACCCCACAAGAAATTGCTGCATTGAACCTAGGAAAAGACGGAATCGGTCAAGTTGTTCAAGTATCGGGCATTTCAAAGGAATTAGTTGGCTCGGTTGCATCAAAAATTCGTGACTTAAGACCGGTAGAACCATACCACATGTACGGAATCAGATACTCAGATGAAAGAGTAATCAGAAAAGAATCAAAATCGGGTGCAAAGGGTAAGAAAAAATAATTAGTTGACCTAGAAACTATCAAGGAGAATTATCATGATAACAAAACCAGACAAAAACGCGGAAAGAAAATGGCGTTCAAGACGTACTGCTGGTATCCACGGTACGAAAGATCGCCCGCGTTTAAGCGTATATAGAAGTTTAAACCATATCTATGCCCAAATCATTAACGATGACAAAGGTGAGACCATTGTTGCATGCAATACAATGCAAAAGGAAATGGCATCTTTAATAGCGGGTAAATCAAAAAAAGAACAAGCTTTTATTATTGGCGAACAAATCGGTAAATTGGCAAAAAGCAAAAAAGTTTCTGCTGTAGTGTTCGATAGAAATGGTTACGTATATCACGGTAGAGTAGCCCAAGTAGCCGAAGGCGCAAGAGCAGCAGGATTGAAATTCTAATCAAAATGTGTTATCATTAACCATACAAGGAGTTAAAATGGAAGACAACAAAGAAATAATCGAAGACATCACGGCAGAAGTGATAGCAAGTGGGGCTGACGGTCTTGTTTCTGCTGACGCACTTTTGAAAAGTGATTCTAAGGCACATAAAACCGCTGGTAACGATGCCGCACGTGCTGCTGCCTACAAAAGGGCTGCTCCTCGTGAAAAACGTGCTGAGGTTGGTGCGGGTGAAATCGCATCGAAACTTATCGGCATTAACCGTATCACAAAGGTGACAAAGGGTGGTCGTGCACTTCGTTTCAACGCATTAGTAGTTGTCGGAGATAGAGCAGGTCGCGTAGCAGTCGGCGGCGGAAAAGCCAAAGAAGTAACAGAGGCAATCCGTAAGGCGGAAGCAGACGCAAAAAAACAATTCAAAACGGTACCAATGCGTGGAACAACAATTCCACATGAGGTAATCGGCCGTTTCGGTACATCAAAAGTAAAAATGATTCCAGCCAAAGAAGGTAGTGGATTAGTTGCCGGAATTTCCGTGCGTGCCGTATTGGACCTCGCAGGTTACAAAGATGTTACCGCAAAATGTTATGGTTCAACCAATTCAACAAACGTTGTTAAGGCTGCGATGGATGCATTGGTACAGTTAAGAACTGCAGAAGAAATTTTTGCTCTTCGCGGTAAAACTAAGTAATTCATTTGTTGACAATAAATTAATGTAGTGACAAACTACTAAAATATGGAGGATAGACATGGCAGAAGTAAAAAAAGAAACAAAACCAAAGGGTCCAGTAGCATTAGGCGCAAAATCGGGCGATATAAAAGTTGAAAAAGCACCCAAAGCACCTGCGAAGCCTAAAACTGCAGCAAAACCAACCGCAACTAAGGCTGCGACACCAAAGGCAGCACCTGCAAAGGCAACTGCACCAAAGGCTGTTGCTCCGAAAGTGGAAAAAGCACCTGTTAAAGCGGTTGCAGCAACACCTAAAGCTTCTGCAAAGCCTGCACCAGCAAAAGTTGCCCCTAAAGCAGCCCCTAAGGCAGAAAGACCAAAAGGCAAAGCACCATACGAAACCAATGGTGAGATGACAGTTACACTTACAGGCGGATTACAAGGTTGTACAAAAAAACAACTTGCTACAGTAAAGGCACTTGGTTTAAGAAGAACAGGCGACAGCAAACTTCACAAAGACAATGGTGCAATTCGTGGAATGGTTACAATTGTCCACCACCTAGTAAAGGTAGAAAAGAAAGAAGGTTAATTCCCACTCCCCAAAGAAAGGGGGCGGCATTATAATACAAAACGGAGAGATTGAAAATGCAAATTCATGAACTAAAACCAGCCGACGGCGCAAAGAAAAAGGCAAAACGACTAGGGCGTGGTATCGGTAGTGGAAAAGGAAAAACGGCCGGTAAGGGTCACAAAGGTCAATGGGCAAGAAGTGGCGGTGGAGTACGTCCTGGTTTTGAGGGTGGTCAAATGCCTTTAATCAGACGTTTACCAAAGCGTGGTTTTACCAATAATTTTGCTAAGGAATATTCAATCGTAAACATCGAAGACCTTAACCAATTTAAGGCAAAAACCGAAATCACCGCGGAATTCTTGAAAGATTTCGGCATGTTGTCAAAAATCGAACCATACGGTTTGAAGGTTCTTGGCAATGGTGAATTGAAGGTTGCATTAATTGTTAAGGCGGCAAAATTTACGGCTTCTGCAAAAGAAAAAATCGAAAAAGCAGGCGGTCAAGCAATCATATTAGTAAATAAAAAAGCCGAATAGGAGCATCTAAATGTTTAAAACATTAGTCGAAGCATGCAAAATGAAAGATGTGAGGATGAAGATTATAATCACCCTCGCTCTTTTAATAGTTTATAGAATTGGGGCATTCATCCCAATTCCAGGTATTAACCCAGTAATGTTCCAACAGGGAATCGCGGATTCAGGGGCAGAACAATTTCTTAATCTATTGAACTCTTTAGCTGGTGGTGCGCTTGCGAATGGTGCGATATTGGCACTTGGGGTTGGTCCGTATATTACTTCCTCGATCGTGATGCAGTTATTGACAATCGCTATACCTTCACTTGAAAGATTATCGAAACAAGGTGATGAAGGTAGACGTAAAATTGCTGTATACACAAGATATGTGGCATTGGTCATGGCACTTGCCCAGGCAATCGCGATTGTAATTTCGCTTGGTGTTGCCGGAAATATTCAAGGAAACTTATTTGGAGACAACATCCCAACATTCATAGTTGGTGCTATAGTTGTTCTTGCACTTGTTGCCGGTTCGATGTTTACTGTATGGATTGGTGATAAAATCACAGAACACGGTGTTGGTAACGGTATGAGTATGCTTATTTTCATCGGTATTATATCAACCGGTGTAGGTGCATTCTTTGCAAGTATTCTAGGTGTATTTGAAGACATTAGCACAATCGTAACACCAATTGTATTTATCGTAACGCTAACATTGATTTTCTTCTTCGTTGTGTTTGTTGACTTGGCGGAAAGACGAATTCCAGTTTCCTATGCAAAGCAGGTCAAAGGAAACAAAATGTACGGCGGACAAAATGCCAACATTCCAATGAAAATTAATGCCGTCGGTGTTATTCCAATCATCTTCGCCTTTTCGATTTTGAATTTCCCGCAATTAATCATGAGTATGTTTTGGCCAGAAAGTGCGGCAAACGCATGGTATGCACAATATCTAGGCGCGGGCAGCTGGGCTAACATCGTCTTGATGTCATTGTTAATTCTTGGATTTTCATACTTTTATGCAAGTTTATCGTTTAATCCAGACGACGTTTCACGACAAATTCAACAAAACGGTGGTTTCATTCTCGGATTCAGACCAGGTATCCCAACGCGAGATTATCTGAAACGGGTGCATAACCGAATTACATTATTTGGTGCATTGTTTCTTATGATCATGGCACTTGTTCCCGCGTTGATATTCCGTGCCGTTGATTTGGGGGACACCGCGCTTGCCAATGCATTTACGTCAATAGGTATTCTGATTATTGTGTCGGTTGCCCTTGAATTTGATAAGCAACTTCAAGCCCAAATGATGATGAAATCGTACAAAGGATTTTTGAAATAAAAATTTGACGAACAAAACAAAGAAAGTGAGAAATGTGATTTGCATTTCTCCTTTTATTTGTTAGAATAAAGTAAACAAGTGAGGAGCAGTATGAAAATTATATTACTAGGTCCAAGCGGTGCTGGAAAAGGTACGCTTGCCGAAAACATACAAAAAGATTATAAACTTGCGCACATTTCTACGGGGATTATCTTTAGGAAAAACATCTCGGATAAAACCGAATTGGGTGTTATCGCAAAAAAACATATGATGGAAGGTTCGTGGGTTCCAGACGATTTGACATTGAACATGTTGACTGAACCATTTAAACAAGCAAAAAATGGTTTTATTCTAGATGGCTATCCAAGAACGCTGAATCAAGCAAAATTGCTGTCGGCGAAGATTAAGGAAGCCATTATAATCGAACTCAGCATATCGGACGAAATTGTAGTTGACCGTTTAGGTGGTCGATTCTTCTGTCCAAAGTGCGAAAAAAACTATAACACCAAATTTGGGAAAGTAGACAATTGCACGGCCTGCAAAACAATATTAATACAACGCGAAGACGACAAACCAGAAACAATCCGCAATCGCTTACGCAGTTATTATAAAGAAGCAACCGCAATGTCCAATTTTTATAAAGAACATGGTAACTTGATTAAAATAGAGGTAACAGAAAACATGTCACCAGATGATGTCTATAGTGAAGTAAAACCACACATTGCAAAGGTGTCAAATTGAAAAATATTAAAATCTATAACGAACAACAATTAAATGCATTGCGACAAAGCGGTAAAATCTTGGCGCAAACTTTGGAATTGATTAAAAATAATATCAGGGAAGGCATTACAACATTAGAACTAGACAAAATTGCGGAAGATAATATCCGTAAAAATGGTGGTGAACCATCGTTCAAGGGTTACAACGGATACAAACATTCAATATGCACATCAATCAATGAAGAATCAATCCACGGTATGCCAAGCAAAAACAAGATTCTAAAAATTGGCGATATAATATCAATTGACGTTGGCGTGCGTTTTGGTGGCATGTGTACCGATGCAGCCCGAACATGGGGCGTGGGCGAAATTTCGGAAAAGGCGCAGACGTTAATCAACGCAACCGAACAATGTTTTAATGAAGCGATCCGCGGATTAAAGGCAATGTCCAAAGTCGGCGACATCGGCGAACGAATTCAAAATTACATAACAAAAAATACAACATATTCAATAATAGACCGATACTTCGGGCATGGCGTAGGCGAAAAGGTCCACGAAGATCCACTAATCCCGAATTTCATACCAGACAAAAAGGCAAAGAAAGTTTTGAAAGACATTGTCCGCGTGAGATTACCACTACATTCGGTAATAGCAATAGAACCCATGATTAACGAAGGTGTGAAGGATGTCAAGGTCGGTAAAGATGGTTGGACAGTAGTAACCACCGACGGCAAATTGGCGGCACACTATGAAAATACATTAATTGTGTTTGAAGACGGGGTAGAGGTAGTAACAATATGATTGAAAAAGGGGGTACGGGGCGAAGCCCCGCTCTCCCTATAGCGAAGACCCCTTGAGGGGTCAAGCATCGGGGTGGTAAATATTACAAATTTAAACTATAAATATAAGTAAAAAGTATAGACAAAAACGAATAAGTGTGTTATTATGGTTCTTGTAATGGAACAAAACTCGGTCGTTGGAAGGTTATGTATTTCAAAATCGGGTCATGACAAGGGCAAGTATTACGTGATTGTCTCGGTTATCGATGACAAACATGTAGGTGTTGCGGATGGTAAAATTCGCACGATAGCAAGCCCTAAAAAGAAAAATCTTCGTCATTTGTTCATTATGAATTCGGCAATTTCCGAGATAAGGCGGCTGCTTACCGGGGAAAGTGTCAGTTCAAATCTCAAGTTGATTGCAATTTTAGATGCAATCAAGGCGGGATAATTCTAGTCATAGGAGAAGTCTAACTCTGAAAACTGGAACGCAAAAACTACTAAATTAAGGAGCACAACATTGGGTAAAGACGGCGCAATTGAGGTTGAGGGTCGCGTAATTGAAGTTATGCGAAACGCGACATTCAAAGTAGAAATCAAAAACGCACGCACAGGAAACACACACATTGTTGAGGCTTATTTGTCGGGGAAGTTGTACAAAAACAACATAAAAGTACTCGAAGGCGACATGGTGAAAATCGAACTATCACCATATGACTTGACGAAAGGTCGAATCGTATGGAGATCAAAAGGCGAAGCACCAAAACCGCCGCAGTAAAACAAAACACAAAATCTACACGTCAGCGACCAACGGTCGTGCGTAAAATAGGAGAGGATTATGAAGGTCAGAGCAGGAGTCAAAAAGATTTGCGAACAATGTAAAATCATCAAACGTAACGGCAAAGTTATGGTAATTTGCCCACGTAATCCAAAGCACAAGCAGACTCAGGGGTAACCCCTGGACCCAGTAATTGGGTTTTGTTTGATAAAAACTAAGAATCATTAAACCATTTAAGGAGATTACATCACATGGCACGTATCGCGGGTATCGACATTCCAAAGGACAAACAAATCAAATATGCACTTTGCTACATTCACGGCATCGGCCAACCAATGGCCGACAAAATTTGTGCCGAGGTCGGCATTGACCCAATTGTGCGTACGAAGGATTTGTCTGAAGAACAAATCAATTCAATTCGTACTTACATTGACAAAAACATTCCTGTAGAGGGTGACGTTCGTCGTGAAGTCGCATTGAACATCAAGCGTCTACAAGAAATCGGTTCATACCGCGGTGTAAGACACAGAAAAGGTCTACCGGTCAGAGGACAAAGTTCAAAGCAAAACGCAAGAACAAGAAAAGGTCCAAAGAAAATGGTACAAAGAAGCAAGAAAAAGTAATTAAAGAATTCACTACATAATTAAGGAGAATTTACATGGCTAAGAACGAAGTCGCAAAACC
>Ga0131853_10004666_pt1 | contig 24574 bp, 17 predicted proteins | sample TergutLab28metaG_FD_92764 | JGI IMG/M metagenome (GOLD analysis project Ga0131853, IMG submission 92764) | Labiotermes labralis P1 segment gut microbial communities from Petit-Saut dam, French Guiana - Lab288 P1 (version 2) (version 2) | ecosystem: Host-associated > Arthropoda: Insects >...
ATCGGACACATGTTTATATGAACTTTTTTGATCACAAAGGCCTAGGAAATCACCTCCTGCAGTTATGCCCTAAAGTCGTGAAACACCCTGTATATATATATATATATATATATATATATATATCATAAAAAAACAAGTTACCTAACCTACAGTGCTAGGACAAGCCAAAAATTGACTACAGTAGTTTTACCAACTAACAGAGGTTTGTAAAATGCATGTTTTCCCATAAATAACTTAATTATTTCCAAAATGAAAATACATACTTTTGACATTAAACTCCTCATTTCTGATGAAGCATAACTATTTCTATTCTACTCGAGTTTGTTGCACTTGATAACAATGTTTTTAAAATAACAATTTGGGATGGCACAATGGCATTACTACTGAAGGTGTATACACTTACGTTACCAACAAGAAAAATTCTGTTATTCTATCACTCTCTTACAGCTGTCAGCATGTATATATTAGTTTCTAAAATTCATTTGTACATAAAAATGTTCCCACATCTCCTTTTTCTTCTGGGAGGCAAGCGGGGGCAAAACACATTTTCAAAACTTTTGAGTAAGTTGACTCATTTGGTTAATATATATCAGTTCCCTGAATATTTATTTACATTGAGTTTAATATGATGACCAGGAAGGTCAACGCAGTTCCTTATTAACAGGAACATTATGACAGAGCAACAAACATGCAGCTATATATATCATACAATTATCTACAACAATCCCACACACACACACACACACATTGCCCACTTCTTTCTGGTGTTAATATAATTTTCATCAGTAACTCCCATGTACAGAAAGTATAAATGGCATCTGTTAATACGGACCCAACTAAAACATTTGGACCCTCTTCCCATCAACAAAATATTCTCCATTTTCTATTTTTTACAATTTTAGGCAAATAGAATATCACTGAATGTAAACATGACTGCCAGTGTTCAAATTTTAAAAACTTCTGTTTCTAGTTCAGAAGCTATAACAAATTTGTTTAATATCACTGATCCAGAACTTCTAAAATGCACACCTGAGTGTGTGATGGTACCTTACTGAGACGCAGGAATGCAAAGTTAAATTATTGGTGAGGGGAAGAATGTTCAATTTTTTACAAGTAGCATTGTTATAAAGAATATGTTAATCATCAACTATGCAGCATAACAGGATTACAGAATCTGTGTAATAAAAACCAACCTGATGCACTATTTATTCTCAGTTTATTTTGTCAATGAACCTCTACATGTTTTGGGCATATTTGTAGCCCATCATCAGGAGGTATATTGTATATATACAATATGGTATGTGTTGTGCTCCTGATGATGGGCTACAAATATGCCCAAAACACGTAGAGGTTGATTGACGAAATAAACTGAGGATAAATAGTGCATCAAGTTGGTTTTAATTACACAGATGTATCAAGATGCACGGTCAACAAAACAAAACAAAAAAAAGGATTGCAGAAATACATAACTGCAGGTATCAGCTGTCATCTCTTCGAGAATCGCTGGTCTCACTACCAGCCACAGTTTATCAATGTGCAATCACAGTATACGGATGTGATGCAAGAAGAAGCTGGAAGAATTCTCATGTTAGTGCTATGCTTTGTGAAACGGAAGTAATTATTATTACTGTTGTTATCATCATCATTATCTTACTGTATCTTAGACAAAAGTCTTCCAGGTATTACTGTCAATACAAGAACCTATTTCACACACTGAATTAGCTCTCATTTAGAGATGAATCATATTGCAAATACAGTGCATAAAACTTTCTTTTTAAAAATATAAGAGCTTTCCCTGGAAACCTTTTGTATGATTAGTGTCTTAAGTTCAATCACTGCCTTTAAAATCAATGACAAAGACTGAAGGAATTTCATATAAAAACTCAATGTACAATTTACAACATAACTTTATTATGTTGACATGTTAGAATTTTCCATGTTGCCATGTCAGATGGTGGGGTCTACTGCGTAGGAGAGAATGAAGTGGGTGCCAGTATACGGGAGTGCATCTCCTTGATCAGTGGGACAGTGTAAGCTACACACTCATCCCAACCTGGTGAACGCCATGCCGCCTCTCGGGTCTCCTTGCGAGCCTGCAGGTCTTTATAACCTGCATCAAAAATAAATAAGTAAATAAATAAATTACTATATTCATCGAAAGGAAGTAAGGAAACATTTTCCTCTCGGTAGCTAACATTATCTGGATAGCTGACTTCTCAGTGATAGGTTCTACTTACATTACAAATTTCAACATACAATATACTCTTGAATACACACATGCCAAAAAGTAATTTCCACATGGATGATCAAGAGAATACAGGTTGTAATATTAGCACTGAATGTATCCATGAAAAAACTGAAAATGTTACAGTTGCAGTGATCCAGTGTTATTATTCTACCATGTCTTTATCATTGTACAGAATTTTAAAGTTATTTCAGAGAGGAATACATACAATCTCCTTGTGTTAAGAAAAGCATCCTAGATACAAATACATTCATACGATATTTTTCTGACCCTGCAGCAATGATAAGATATGTAAGAGTAATTCTGAATTATTATCTACAGCAAAATCAGTTTGGTCATAATTCAAGTGATATTTCAGACAAAAAAAAGACAGACACTTAAAGCAAATGTAAGACACATGAATAAAAACACACTACAATTCAGATTGGCTTGATATGCTACACAAAACTTCTACTTCACAATTCTTCATGTTACTACAAAATATACGTTTAAAACTGGTGTTTTTATTTCACACATGGTGACATCTAAATTCAGAGGAAACTATGTTGCATGATGACAAAACTGGTGTACAGTTTAAGTACTTATTCAATTTGGAAAGGCACATTGATATGTGATACAGGTCCACCAGGACAAATTTTATTACTTTCCATGCCAGTCATTTTTGCCATGCATGCTGATCTTGTGTTCGTGCTAAATAACTTTTGTTAACTGATGTAACATAATTTAATAATAAGTCTGGAAAGTTCAATACTAAGAAAACTGTGAACTGCAAATATCAACATGTGTCACATCCTGATATTTGAAAGTGAAAAGTGGTGAGACGCAGACTTTCAAAATTCCACCATTCCCCAGGACAGATTACTGTCTCAAATACTCTAGACAGTGTAAATGTATTTCCTTACACCAAACATGATGGACATTGTAGAGTCGACCAATCTGTGAAAAGAAGCCTGCGAAAGCCTCGTTATTATTACGTCTATAGTTGATGGCACGTGCCCAGTTGTTTCCCCATTCAATCATTGTCCCTGGTTTCAGACTATAGCTGCGCATCTCGTAAATGTTAGGACCTGCACGGGGTTCACTGAGGGGCCAGTAGCTGAATGCCAGCAAGTACTGCAGGTGGCGTGATCGTAGCAGTTTTCCTCTCTCTTGCTTTAGTGCCACAAAGTCCTACAAATTGATTATCATCACTGAATTGTTACACATCATTTACAAATATGAAATACATGCAGAATGAATACAATTTTTAGATCTTTGTTTGCCACTGCCTTACATATTAACAGAACACTACTGTAATACTTTCAAAAATATTAACTATATTATGCAGCAGCTTTAAAAGTTTACAACACTCTGGCAACAAGTGCAGACAGTGTCACAAACAGAATATGTTCAGATTTTTACCAGTTTCTCTAAGCCAGTTCTTCCTCTCTCTCTCTCTCTCTCTCTCTCTCTCTCTCTCTCTCTCTCTCTCTCTCTCTCTCTCTCTCTAAATTAGATGTGCCAAATCATGATTAATGGGAAGCAGTTTTTCTAAGGCAAAGAGAGTACAATCATATGTATTGGTTAACTGTCAATTTGGCCACAATGACTCCATCCCCAATTCACAAATTCAGTCTCATGATGCCATTTACATCAAGAAAAATTCATTCATACCAGTGTTTGGTGATGCCAAAGCTGGATGTAATTTTCAATCAGTAGTATGTTCACAATAAAATTACTATAACAGAGACAATAAAGTTAAATAGATTACGTTGGTTTGGGCATGTACAGAGAATGGAAGAAAATAGAATTCCCTAAAGAGTATTATATATGAATTTGGGAACAACAAGATTGAGAGGTAGACCAAGAAAGAGATGGCAAGATGAGATGAGAGGGGATGGAAGAATAGTTGGTGGAGAAGGGTGGCAGGAAAAGTACATGACACAGAGGAATGGAAGAAGCTCCTGAGAATGTGCATGTGCCAATGGAGTGGAATGAACGAAATTACGTTTACAATGAACTAGTTCTTTAGACTAGCTAATAATATGTAAGTCTGTATGTTTCCCATGGTGACAACTACCTAAACAACAGTTTTATCAATGTAAGCTAGGGATGAATAGGAAATGTGTTACACTAATTATGATGAAAATACAACATATCCTAAACTATGTGAACAGTAATTAATCTCAGCATCACCCCCAACCAAAAATAACAAACTAAAGCAGAGATAAAAGGAATGAGTGACACACAATAGTAAGGCAAAGGTAAAGCAGTCCCATTACAGGCCCGAGGTGCCCAGAGGGTTCCAGGAAGTTAAGGTTCCCATATTTCATAACAGCACAGGATGGTGGTAAGGTTGTCAGCCTTACGAACCAGCCGTCTTTACCCCCAGGAAATGCTCCTGATACTCATTTCTGTTAGAGGCTGAGTCGACCCCAGGGCCATAGGACACACAATAGTAGCTAAAGAAAAAAAAGAAGTGGCACATGAAATATGGTATAATCAATTTCCAGTGCCTATTTGAGAAGGAAGTTTGCTGTATAACACTGAAGGTCATGTGCTCTATCCATAGGACTGACAAGGCGTACTGATCCCAGGTTTCATCTCTCTTGTGACTCCTTCAAAGCATGAACTTAATCTGCTACAATTTAAAAATTTTGTTTGTACCTCACACTACACACACTGCATTCTAAAGACCGACCAACTCATGCTGTTTAGGGAAATAATCAGTTTCTTCTGAGAATTCTATAAAACACGTGCACGTTATTCCAAGCAAAAGGTGGAGTATCTTAAAATATAAGTAGACTGTACACATGGCAACTGTTGTGCCTAAAATGATTAGGAAGGCTTTTAGGGAAGCGTGGAAATACACCATTTCATAGCTACAGCCAGGCTTACCTTATCCTGTGCAAGTTTCTTTCTGGCACTGTCGATGACAGAAAATCCGCCTGTGTAACGCCACAAATGCAAGGCCTGATCTAGATCCCCTAACTCCACTGTCCAACTTGCAACTAACTCATAGTGCAACTGGTGGGCATCAATCAGCTGCACAGACTGCTGACTAAACAAAAACAGAAACCCATATACTCCCTATTTCAGTTCACCTACTTACACACGCTAACGAAGTCAAAACTTACTAGTTTTCCAAGTATTTCTCGAAAGAATCGGGTCTCACATTGTGTGTTTGTAGTTCATAGATAATTTCTTTATCGGACAATAATCGGGAATGCGACTCTTTGGTAGGCTCTATACGCCGCACCAACAGTTTACTGAGCCATCCTTCATTACTGTCTTGAACTGACGACGTTGATGATATGAACCTGTTAAATATGAGAAATGCAATTGGTGTACAGTACAGTGAGGGATCCTATACCCTCACGAAAGTGCTAGACTTATTTGCGTCCATACATTAGGCTGTCCATTTGCATTTTTGCATGTACTCATAACATAATACACTAAAGTGTAATAGCATATTGTTAAGACTGTACCTTTGCGTGTAAGGTGCTAATGATAAGGTTTTAGAAGAACAGATACCCCTCAATTTAGCCAAAGTAACCGCCATGATGGTGCATGACGTCAAACGCAAGGGGATACATGAGCAGTGATGCCTACTTGACGCGTGGGAACGTTCCGTGCTTGTATTCGTTCCGGGAAACATTATTTACGAGCAGGAAAACATTGTCACATTTGGAATTAAATTGTTCAATTCAGTGTGTCGTTGATAAGAGCAGCTGTCATGAAACCTTAGTACGTAGAAAGCCCGCGGCCGTTTTCCCCCGCTCTTCAACTAAACGTATTTAACTTTAAAGTCTAGAAGTGCTCTAATTTCTGACATAAAATTAGTTCAACATGTCTGATACCTAGTTGCCAAAGTTTCGGAGGCACTTCTACTTATGTCTTCACGGTCTGCGTTTGCAGTGTACTTGATTATTCATGTGAAAACACACTTTGTTGCTTTTCACGCGGGATAATGGATTAACTTATTTATTTGGCGGTTTTGTATCCCAACATAATTCGTAACCGTTTATTCGTTATTTAATGATGATACGAGGATGAGTTACAGAATTTACAAATTGCTCGAGTTGTGCCGTTTCGACATTAAAGTCTTGTCCATGAGGCAGACATTCACCTACAGCTAATACGGGAGCTGTAATTAAAATTAATAAGTGTGGCATACTGGAATAGCAACACAATTGTGCAATGTAGCATTCATACCTAAGCTGCAACGTAAAATGCGAGATTCAAATTTGTCACAGATATTACTACACCGTTTAGTATATTCTGGGAAGTTGTGCAGTTTAGTGTGATAGAAATTTATTCGTGTTTCGGAAAAGTACGCTGCCCCAATTTTTAGGTTAAAATAATAACACAAAAATCTAACACAAACATGCAGAGGAGTAATGTCAGTATGTTCGGGAAATTAAACGTACACAGTTTTGTGGTAGAGATGGAAGAAAAGAAAGCAAGCCATTTCGTTGTTGTACTGACTAGCTTACAATAGTCAGTGTAGTGCAACCACTCAATTACTACTTCCAATGACAACAGTAGAATCCGCCCGGCTGTTGACTATCCATGGAGACGTGTTCAGACGTGGTCAAAGACTCGGGCCATTGCAGAACTGCAGTTGCAGTTCCAATAGTGCTCAGAAAGGGTAATTGCCACTACTTTCGATATCGTGTATGTAACAGTAACTGTGAATATTGAGTAAAAGTGATCAAATAATTGCGAGATAATAAGTTTTTACAGCGATGTTGCTGAAGATTCAAGTTTTTTCGGACAGTACTCCGTGTAGTTTGGAAATAGTTACTGACGTTTCAAAGCGGTGCGTTCCCTCGAAACGTCGGTAAATTTTATTAATTTACACGGTGTAACGTAGTAAATCAGTGAATATTAAATTATGATCGATATATCGTTTCTCTCTAACCCCGGGCCCGACAGTTCCAGTTCGTCTGTGATGATGAGAGAGTACCCATGGACTGTGACTACAGGATCCGTGACCAGAAGGGTGTCGTGGGTTAGTGTCCTGTGATTATTAATGGCGGAATTGTGTTTGTTGTGTGGTGGTGGTTGTCACTGACAATTACTGTGTGATTTTTCACAAACAAATAGTGGCGTATAAATCATGACGGGTTTATTCGATCAAATAAAGTTGTTGTTTGAGCAGCAGCTGTACACAAACGTAGTTACATTGGTGAGCTTTAATACAGTCATGAGCAGTACCGACAGTCCGTGGGTTGCTTGTGGTCTATATTTCACTACTCTCCAGTTAATGACATTGCTGTTCAATACAACAGATCATTTGCAAAGAGAAATAATAAGGGACTGCTTGCATTTGACTGAATCTTGATGTTTCTGATAATAATTATATTCATGTATGTACCGTGTATTTTGTGGAATTTTATTATATTTGTCCAACAAATGCACAATATGTATTAACAATAACTGTTTCCCTTCAAACGTTCACACAGCAAGCTCTACAAATAAGGATTGAGCCCACAAGAAAGACAATTCCAGATTCTGTTGTATATACAGCCACCAGCTGCGTAACAATGTTCTATGTACTGTAATATAACAAGCATTTTAAGAACAAACAACCTGACATATTTTACGACTTTTTAAAGGGTTTAATCTGTTGATTTTTTTTTAACAATCACCTCTACAAATATTTCCATTTTATTAATTTTGTACCTTTAGCTTACGTAATAAGAGACTCCCTGAGGATGATGCATAAACATCGAAACACGTAGGAGTGCTTTAAGAAACAGATATTGCTAATATATATATATATATATATATATATATATTGTTCATTTGTTGGACAAATATAATACAATATTTATATTCTGTTCAGGACTGGTTGGAGACATGCTGACTAATAATTTGGTGCCCCTTCAAACTGAAATTCTTTAAATTTTTTGGTTCAGTACAAAGCTGGCAAACATTTTGAGGAGACCCAAGTTTAGTAGCGGCATATTTCTGATAATTCCCGTAATGTCTTAATGCCCCATATGGGTTGGCACCCCAGGCAGCTGCCTGGCTGTCCTGCCCCTTATTTCGGCATTGATTCTGTTCATTCTAATCAAAAGTCAGTAGGAGTTTGAAATGAACCATTAATTTCTGCACCTGCAAATGATTATGGAATGGTAAACAATTGCCATATGTGCAGTATACAACATGTGACATATTTAGAGTTCTGTATTACAAGTAAGCCAGAAAGTGTTACAAATAGCAAATTAAAATAAGTAGGCTGTAGTATTAAAAACTAGATGTAATTTAAACATTTAACTGTCATTGGCCATGTACACATTCACAGTTTGTGCTGTCACATCAGTATGATTCTCAGTATTGAATTGTGCTGAAGGTATTTAATTAACACATGTCAGTACTGTACATGTTGAGGTTTAATGAACAATAATGTTAATACCAGTTTGTCTTCCAAAATTGTCATATAATAAAATATTATTAATCTTAAACGTCACTTTTTGTTCCAGGCAAATTTAGTACTGTCTGTGAGTGAACACAGCCCTGATATTTTGACAGTACCAGAAAAGTTCCAAACATATGTTTATTATGGGGACTCACTGTTTTACCTTAGCCAGTACAGAAAAGCAGAAGGAATCTACCGAAAGGCTCTTCAGTTTAAGAAGTCCCTTCTGAAATCAAAAGGAACTGCAAAACCACAGGATAACCAGAAAGAACTCATGCCAGATATTGGTAAATCTAGTTTACTAAGAAAAAAAATACTTTTGTTTCATTTTAGCTTCTAGTTGTAATATTAAGTATATCTGCACTTGCAGATAGTTTAAAAATGTGCACAGTGATCAGATTGATGGAGTAGTTATTCAAGTAACTGTGAAGTGACATTGCTGTCTATGAAATCTGAAGCTTTTATCCATATAGTGTACTGTACTAAGATGTCACATGGGACTTCTTGCATTATCAACTTGCGGTAATTTTATCAAACGGTTCAAACAGCAGTAATTCCTTGAACAGTGAGGTGTGTTGTACAATCTGATTGTGATTTTAGTTACTGTTTATATATTTTGTGCAGATATAAAATACCAGATTCATGTGTGCCATGTGAACTTGAAGCAGAACCACCAGGCTATTGTGGTACTTCAGTCCATCCCAGGGAAGTTACGAAATGCAAAAATAAACATGGCACTTGCCAAACTATACCAACAAGGTGGAATGGAACGGTCAGCCATTACATCTTACAAAGAAGTATTGAGGGTATGGAATCATGTTAAAGTATAAGAGGGAACCTAACTTGATTGCTGGGCATATACGAGGTGCAGTCCAGAAGTAATGCATAAATTTTTATTGTGACTGTACAAGAGTTGCTGCTGCAACCCCGCTAATGGGCGGGAAGAAGCAGTTGACCTTGGGCTTGGAGAGAGCCACCAGTCAGTCTCCAGGGGCCAGTGCATGCAGACTCAAATGTAGTTTCTGTAAGTGACTATTTTTATACTGATAATTATGGAGTTCTCACGAGAAGAACAGCATGTGCCATCATAAAATTTTTTAGTGCAAAAGGTGAAAACTGTGTTAATATTCATCATGAACTTGTCTCGGCTTGTGGGGATAGTGCTCTGAACTACAGCAATGTGAATAGATGGATGGCAAAATTTAAAAGGGGAAGAGTGTCCAGCACCGACTTGCCGCGCCCAGGGCGACAGTGCTCATCTCGCATGGATGCCAACAAAGAACGTGTTGAAAATCTCATTCTGAGTGACCGCCGAGTTACCGTGGAGGATATTTGTGCTCATATGCGCCGAACTCATGGGACAGTGATGAGAATCATTAAAAAAGACTTGCAAATGACAAAAGTGAGTGTTCGGTGGGTGCCAAAAATGCTCGACGACAGCAAGAAGGAAATTCGAATGACCTGCTCTGAAGAAATGTTGACAAGACACCACTCTGATCCGCATTTTCTGGAGAAGCTGGTCACTATGGATGAAACATGGATCCCCATGTTCAATCCCGAAACAAAAAGGCAGTCAAAACAATGGAAACATTCAGACTCGCCACCCCCGAAAAAATTCCGAGTTGGCGCGTTTGCAGAGAAAATTCTCTATTCAATTTTCTGGGACCAGAAGGGCGATATTCTCTCATATCCTCTCCCAAAGGGCATGACCATCACCGGAGCATGTTACAGAGACATTTTGAAGAATCATTTGTTGCCTGCAGTTGCAGAAAAGCGACCTGAATTGGTGGGGAACTTCATCCTCCACCAAGACAACACTCCACCACACAAGGCTCGAATTGTCACAGAATTCCTAGTGGAACAGGGAATTGAGACACTTCGACATCCTCCCTATTCACCTGACCTTGCTCCGAGTGATTTCTGGTTGTTTGACACCCTGAAACTCTCTCTCCGAGGAAGAGAATTTCCTTCGAGATCAAGTCTAGGTTCAGCAGTTTACCAGTCTCTGAAACACATACCTAAAGACTCTTATAAAAAATGCTATGAAAAGTGTGTTGGGCATTGGCAATTGTGTCTAGATAAAGAAGGAGACTATGTAGAAAAATAACTTTGGTGTTATAGATGACTTTATGCAAATAAATATATTTGAGAATTTTTTATGCGTTAATTTTGGACTGCACCTCATATTTATTTGTGGTATATTTAACGACACTTTCAGTCCTTTGATTGCCTCCTGACATACTTATGACATTGAAACAAACCTTTAATTTTTTGTCATCACAAAAAAAATAATGCTGTAATACATGTGCAGTAGTTGCAGAGCTCCAGTGAAGGGTATTTCAACTGCTGTTAACATTATTTTAATAATTCTCCTTATGGTCTATTCTTTGCTGCTGTATGATCTCATAAACAAGTGCCTTAAGACTTTGAATTGTGATATGCCTCTTGACTAAGAGTGGTTTAAGATACCTGGAATGTTGCTGTAGTTGTAATTCTTACCTTTTAATTGTTTTCTCTTGCATAATGTATGTGTAATTATATGTGTCATATTCACCCAGTGTGTAAGTGTACCTGCCTGTAAAGTGCATGAAGTGATAGGTGAGATAAATTAAGTTTTTAAATTTTCTGTTTAGCAGACAAAATCTATTATCCATTAATTGTAAGAAACTTATTTATTATTAATTTATTTATATAACATGGTTCAAAAATGTATGCCATTTTTATCAATACTATTTCATGCATAAGACCACCCCCCCCTCCCCCCCCCTCTCAGTTTTTAGGGGCATTTATTAGGGAAGTTTGATATAGGATAGCGTGCTTCGTATAGTGACTAAGCTATCGGCTGGTCAATTGAGGAATTTTAATTTATTTCCTGGTGGGGGCAAGGCATTTTCCTCTCCCTAAAGTGTTTGAGGTTGATTCTGGGGCTTACTCATCTTACTAGTCTGTGGGCTGTGGAACTAAAGCAGCCAGATTTGGCAGCTGACCAATCCCCTCTGTATCATAATGGCATGCTCAGGACAGCTTTGCTTTTTGCTGTTATTTTTTAGGGAAAGAACTGTCTTAAACACCAAGAAATTTGGCAGTTGGAAGTGTCAGTATTTGGTTTTTTATGCAGATTTTCCTCTGTGTCTAATATTTGTGCAGGAATGTCCTTTGGCATTAGAAGCAGCAGAGGGATTGCTAAGTCTAGGAGTAAAAGGAATAGAAGTAAATGCTCTGGTTCTGGAAGGAACATCCAACTTTGGCAACATGGATTGGTAAGTCATCACAGTGGTCTGTGTACAGTGGAATTGAAAGGTGCATAACTTTAACATTCCCCCCCCCCCCTATTTTTTTCTGCTCCATTCTTATGTTATCATGACCCAAAAATATAACCTCTTCAAAACAGCATGAAACTTGGGAAAAGGGGTAAAATAGAAGAATGAATGGATCATTTTCATTGACAAGTTTATGTCTTGCCATGCAATCTATGCTAATGTGAACATTAAAATAATGTGTATTATATAAGAATTTACTGCAATTAATAATTCTCATTTAAAAAACGTATGTGAAAATGTTGATGGTGTCACGGTGTAATTATTTTTGTCTGTAACACTGTAGATTATATTTACCATGTATTTGTAGTGATATTCGTACCTGAAAGTTAGATTGTTACATGGTCTACACCCTTGGTGTAGACGTATGAAAGAATCATGGAACACAAATAATATGTATTCTTTTGTGTACTAGTACTGTGAGTTCCTTGTGCCTAATCAAGAATTGCATTAGCTAATTGTTTCAAAGTTTAGACAAAAACTTAGGGCCCATTTTTGCATGGTTCTGGTGTTGGAATATGACATATTGCATCATTCAATATTTGGACTTTGTTCATTGTGTGGAGTTTAAAAGCACAAAATTTTCAACAAAATATTCAGAGATGGTTCTGCCTCTGTCCTTGGTACAAGGGTGGCAGAAGTACCTATCCAGTGTGGCTCATTCTCATGCCAGAATACTGTTCAGTTTTTTGTATTTTTAAACACCTGGTTGTGGGCCAAATCCAACATGACAGGCAATGTACATGTATTGTAACATTGAGATGGCTGCTTAACCACTGTAGAGAGTGGAAAAACAAAATTTATTACATATTCTGAGTGTGTTTCTGTAGCTGTAGTTATCCAGCATGCAAAGCTCATGGGACTATATTATATTGTCATCTGTGGCCTGTCTGGATCTGCCATAATTTTTCACATTATATCATAAGTGGTATAATTTTTGGATAAAAGGTATTGAACATAAAATATGTACTTTGATTTTCTCTACAACTTAGTCTGAAACATTTCTCATTCTGAGAAGAATTAAGCATGATATTATCATAAATGTGCATAGGTCTTCATGTAAAATGCCTGTAATTTTAGTCAGATTTTAATGAAACTTGAATTTTCTTGACAGATTTTTAAAAAACCCACAAACATCAAATTTCATGACAGTCCATGTAGTGTGAGCTAAGTAGTTCCATGTGGGCAGACAGACATGACAATGCTAATAGTTGGTTTTCGCAATTTTGCAAACCTGCATCAGAATTGAATAGTGATTAGTATAGTGTTTTTCTATGTAAGTCATGTAAATGATGGACTGTTGGTTGTGGACAGGTTAAATTCTTGGATTAAAGCCCATTCTCATCTTCACAATCGAGAGTACAGTCACGCTGTTACAACATTCCGGCAGTTGGATGAACGTTCATCATTACGAGACAATCTCAGCCTTCTAGTTGCAATGGGTGAGAGTTACTACTACTCTGGAGACCACAAGAATGCTCTCATTGTGCTGCAGAGGGTGAGTATTGTTGCGTTACCTAAACATATTGGCAAGTGTGTTCACTGAAAGCACTTCACTTGGTTTTCCACTGCAGAAGACTATACTTTGTAGATGCAGTAAAATGTTACACAAACCACATTACTAGAATCTTATGAAATTAACTTCAAGAATCTTTTAAATTTAATCAGCAAGAAACAAGTTTTGTGATGTGCATGCTTTCATTATATCTCGCAAGTAAACAGTTTATATTATCTTGAAATTTGGGTGTTGATACTGAAGTTCTGCATGATTTAACAACCCCTACATTGTATGGTATTTAAAGAAATTTAGATACATCACTGTCATTAGATTTGCTTAGCATGAAGATGATTGTCTTCTGAGATGTGTGATTTATAATCCCAGTATATGGCATCATATCCCAGAAGGTCTCAGACTTTGAAAGATGGAGTTTGTGCTTGCAAGAATACAGTTCACATTTAATATCAAAATGGTTATAAGCATTGGTACAGCTGTGTGATACTGCCATATTACAAAAGAAAGTTTGTGCTTCTTTAACTTCATTAAATAAATTGTTTATAATTTGTCCATTTTTTAATGTTTAACATGTTTGTTGTCAATCACGTGACATGACATGAGGATAAGGATCTTAGAAAGGTACAGACATAACAGCATTTTCAAGGTACATAATGCCTGTCCTACGCAATTAAAAAAATAGAAACAGTACAATACAATAATACCTAATTGCACCAGATTGGGTGCTTAACACTGATGGGATACACACATGCAGATGGTGAATATTTTCTACACTTTGTGCTCATTTGTCAGATGATGTCTCACTTCACAAATTTCCCTATACTGTCATTACCAGACTGTGTCTGGCACAATTTAATATTTAAATTTAGCCAGAATTTCTATTGCTGAATATGTGCGTATGACAGCTAGTAGCTGAGTCTGTGAGCTTTGCCATCACCTGAGGTTGCTGGAATAATTTTATTAAAATCGAGCAGTTTTTCTACCAAATTGTACACGTTTCCCAACACTGTAGATGCAAGAAGAAATTGCATGAGCTGGCTGGTTGGCATATGATAGGAAAAAGTGAGTTGAAACAGTGAAAATTCTGTTTTATCAACACTCTTACTTCTATTCAAAATGTATAATTCTGTTTGCAGGCCCATGCTTTGGATCCTCATATGCAGCGAGGATTGGATATCCTGGCTGCTCTCCTTACAAAGGAACGGAAGCATAAAGAACTGGAAAAACTTATATCACCGAGCATTACTGTATCAGAATATGGCCCAGAAACATGGATTGCTATGGCTTATTTTTTGTATGCTACAAAGAAGAACTCAAAGGCTGCTTACTTTGCTCAGAAAGCATGTTTCCTTAGTCCGCGAAATGTAGAGGCACTGATTCTCAAAGGGGCCATATTGCTTGACCTGAAGAAGTTCCAGGATGCAGTTGTGCACTTTCGAGAAGCGATGCAGGTGTCACCTCATCGCTATGAGCCACATCGTGGCCTTGTTGATTGCTATATAGCCATGCATAGACTCCGGGAAGCCCTCACAATTGCTAGTAATGCCTGCAAGCAGCTAGGACAGAACCCACGAGCTCTCACTGTAAGTACTGCATAATTATATCTTGCTGACCGCCTGGTCTGAAGAATGTTATTTCTAACAATTCCTGTTGTGTGAGGTGCACCTGATATGCACAGAAATTCAGATGATATCCCTCTTTTTATTATAACTTACAGCAGGGTCAGCATATGGAGTGTTGTGTATGTCAAGTGTAGAAGATGAAGGTAAGATTGTCCCTGTATGTGCCAAGAAGTCGTATAGGGGAGTGGAAGTATAGCTGCACTCATTGTTAAACACAGCAGTAGTTGGAGGTGGTTGGTAAGCCTCATGCTCTGTCCACTTTACACCTGTAGATGGGGACTGTAGTACTGATGTATGTTTCCCTACTGTCTGCTGTATAGTGACCAGGCTACAGGCTGTATGACTGAGAAATAGTAGTTCGAGTCCCAGTAGGGGAAGCAGATTTTACTGTCCTTTGGAAGGTTCAGACCAGCTCTGGGGCCCATCTGGTGTCGTGTTTAGTGGTTTTAGGTGCTCATTCTTCAGAGTTGAAGCTGACCACTCTCCTCCATCTAGTGCTGAGGCTGAAAATGAGTGGAGGTATGTGTAGTACCCCCATATTATCCCTTTATGCCATGGAAGGCACATAGGGCTTGTAGGTAAAACTCCGTGCTTCCAGAATCTCAGTGGTGTACAAAAATGATGAACTCCATATCCCCCCCACCTCTTAGATACTTTGTGCTAGGATATTGCAGAAGCAATATTTTGTTTAAATGAATTGTATGAACTGTATTGCCTTCAGCATTCATATTTAGGTGAATTATCTATTAAGAAATTGACATTTTGCTTCGGTGTTGCAGCTGTATGCATCAGTCCTTATGAAAGATCCAGTTACCGTGTGCAAAGCAAAGAGCATTCTGGAGAAGGCTCTAGCACAGGATGAGATGTATTTGCCTGCAGTGTACCTCTTAGCTGAAATATATGAACAGGTGAGTTACAGTGTCCAGACTTTATTGTCATTACTGGTACCTTATCGAAACTTCATGTGCATTGTGGTTGAAATATAGAATTATATGTTGCAAACCTCTACACGTAGCACACTCTTATATCAACATATAGTTACAATTCACAGATTTCTGACTCTTCAGCTTTCACATCTTTTTAAGACAGTCAAGAATTGTTAGGTGGTGCACATGAAGCTTTAAAATCCCAGGAAAGTGGCATGGGTTCAAATCCTTCATCAGTTCAGTGCAGTGGCTATGTCTCTACCTGTTAAACCAAGGGTCCACAAAGTTTTTGAAAGTCTGGTATCCACCTAAAATTTCTAGGTGCCAGAAGGGTGACTTGAAACAGATGTTTTAATGACCAACAATTATTAGGCACCATCATAAAAATTCATAACCCCCAAGCAACCTGGTGTTTGAAATTTGTGCACACCTGTTTTTAAACAGTAAATCAGAGAGAAAAATTGGCAAAGGACAAAATTGTTCTACATATTTTTGCAGCTTTTGCAACAAAAAAGTAACGCTGAAAATTCTAAACATCACAGTGAAGTGTTACTTATGCACAGCGTCATGGATCTCAACTCACCACCAAGCAGCTTTCAGTATCTGCTTGTGGAAAAGATGTGAAGCGTAGAACAAGAGAAATTCCCATGGCAAGTGATTCAGTCTTGAAGGATGTATAAAGGGAAGTTTGAAGAGCAAATGAGTTGGCTCAGTAGCGCTTTTGTGATTTGTGTTAAGGATGTGCCCACTTTGAATTTCCTGCACAGCCAAATAACTGTACTGATATTTTTTATGGATTTTCTCAGCCACTTCAGTCATATGTCCAGATGTAACATTAAAAATAAACTTTACTTACTTACTTCCACATTCACTCTCTTCCAATAATATGATCCTATATAGTGGCTGGTACTAGCAGTGTTGCTAAGCTACAGACAGACATGAAGGAGAAGGAATGTGCACAGGTAGGAACGCAGTGGGGCACAACATTCACTACCTTAAACATTTAAATAAATGTAAATGAGAGGAGCATTATTCAGATAATTAGTCTTTTTCATATTTGGACTGCCACCATACCTAAAATCTCTGTGGTTAATCTGCTTTCATATAACTGACAGCATATTTTCTCTCCTTATCTGAATTTAACCCTTTGACACTGGAACTGAATGGTTGTGGTTATCAGCAGAAGATAAATTTAAATGGGGGCTGCATAAGAACATGTATATATGATTTTTTATGTTTTGTTGACTGTACATCTCTGTATAATGGTGTAAATAAAACCAACTTGGTGCACAATTTATTCTTAGTATATTTATCAATATCTACATGTTTCAAGCAACTCTGTGCCTGAAACTACTCCAGCGAGTTCTCAGTTCTGCAAGAAGCATCAACAGCGCTGCAGTGCTTCGTAAGGTTACACGTTCTTTGGTCACACCAGTCAGAAAATGTATCCAAGCAGATAGAGGACCCTTTGAACAGCTTGCTTGAGTGTTGAACGGCAAATCTGTAACTGCACATTTAAAAACATAGCTCAATCAATGCGCAGTGCTCCTCTTTCCTTTCCAATTTATTTATTGTACTTTATAAACTCATAACTCCTGAATCATTGCGAATTGGACCCATGTGTATATGACTTTTTGACTCAGCATCAGCTCTGGAATTAAATCCTAAAATAGTGACCTTAACTCCTGGGACACCCTGTATATGTGTAATGTCTGGTGTCAAAGGGTTAAAAATCTTGTAATTCAGTGCAATATTTGTTTGTCAGAGAGGTAAACATTTTAAATTTAGTATAGTATTTGTGGTAAAGAGTTTTAATGAACTGGAGATATCTGTGCAGTCTTGTGTGCTTGATGTCACAGTGACTTAAAACAGTTGAGTGAAGTGGGGCATAACACTTGGATTACATGTTTGCCTTTACGTGGGAATATGTACATCAACAGAGTCAACTGTGATGCCATTTTGTGTAGCCAGACTGCTAAATTATTCATTGGTAATGTGATTGGTTTTAGGAGATGGCATTGGAGTCTGCAATAACATTATTGGAGAAGCAAGCAGAACTGCAGCCAACTTGTAAGCTGCACCAGATGCTGGGTGATTTGTTGGCTCGTGTTCATGAGGAAGAGAAAGCATTAGAACATTACAGTATAGCTTTAAAGTGAGTGTATTTCTGTACTGCAGCTATCTGTATAGTAATAAGTATGACTAATATTGTGTACATTGTCCATTATCTAGTTTTATTTTTTAATGCAATATTTCAAAACTTGGAATGTTAGAAAGAGCCTTTGTGAATCACAGGACCTCCAGTGAGGTGCCAGTGGACTTGGCTGAATAAAAACTCTCTTACACGTGATGATGCAAACATCCAGTTACCAAAACATTATTATGTTCTGGAAACTGAATGTCTTCATTTTACTTCAAGTACGCTCTGAACAGTGGAGAATGTCAAAAGTAATAGTTAGCTTTTGTTGAAGTCTACCCTTATCCCAAGCATATAGACTTAGCATAATTGTGTAACAGATATTTACAATTTTTATTCTTCAAATTTATGTATCTTTCTGGGCACTTAATATGTTAGTATGTTTCATATATTTGTTTCAAAATTACCTCTTTACTTACTGGCATGAAACTAAATGAGATGTACTTTTTTGACAGTTTGGATCCAAATAACCGGCGAGCACTGGAAGGAATGCATAGGATAGATAATTCATCAAGCAAATTAGATACCTCATATTATATGACAGTGGGAGAAGAAGAAGGGGGTGACACTACATATGAGAGGATAGCAGATTCTGAAAATGAGGTATTGTGTTGACTTATTGTACTTACATATTGGTTTCATCAGGAAGTTTCTGGATGGATGAAAAATGACATCACTGCAGTTAGTATAGAACTTATTCTCTATACATAGGTAAAGTGGAATGTTGTTGTATCCTGTGCAGACCCCGTGGGGAACATATCTTGGATGTTGTTCCCAGAGGTACGGAGCTCGGAACTCAGGTTAAGACGGGGAGTTGGGCAGGCCGCGCACACCCTCAATAATCCCCAGTAGAGTGTACTGGAGTTTTATTGTGCATAAGTAGGGAATAATTGCAGTTACAACTGAACTGTATTGGTGACAAATCTCGCCAGCGGGGCGTGTCATTACCGTTAACACTTACTGATCGTCCAGCTTCATTCTCTGTTGCTCAGTCACTGTTTGAGATACACAACAGACTGCAACTGGAGCACAAGGCAGCTACTGTTACACACGTCAGTCCACACATTGCTCAGGGCGCGATAAACACTTAGTGCACCACTTATAAACAAAAAGAAATAGAAGGAAATTATATTCCTCCCATGCCTGGTCTGCTTACTAAGAAATGGAATTGTAAACAAATGGTATGGTAAGGCGAGAACTAATCATGATAAAATTAAGCTTATGCCATACATACAGTACATACAACAATCCTGGAGAGAAAAGAAAGAAAAGAACAAAAAAAATTAATGTGTATCAACTACATAACAATGTACTGATTCATTTACTGTCAATTTCAAAGTTGTAGCCTACATCAGTAGAAAATAACACCTTGTGGAGCATGACTATGTGGTGCCTTATTTGATGTCTGCTCCATCAGAAAATGGCTGCCTTTACAGGGGGGAGGGAGGGAGGGGAGAGGGAGAGAGAGAGAGAATATGCATCAGATTCTACTTCAGGCTAGGCAGAACTCTTACAGAAACATTCAAGCTGTTGAAGAAATAATTGTCATTTCAGTGGAAGAATCCATTATCTCTGGCCTCAAGAAGGTCAGAGATGTTCTAGTGTGAAATGCTTGCAGATATATTTTTTAGTGCGTGGGATTGTTCATCACAAATTTGTTCCACTGGTACTAACTGTGAACCAGCATTTCTACACAGATATTGTGTAAAGTCTGCAGGAAGGCATGTGACAGAAATAGCTTGAGAGGTGGCATGCTGGGAATTGGTTTCTCCATCATGGCAGTGCACCTTTCTCACTCTGTTTTGTCTCTGCAGGAGTTTCTGACCTATAATGGCATGACTGTTGTGCCACACCCTCAGCACTTCCCATGTCTAGCACCCTATGATATTTTTGTTTTTCTGAAACTCAGGTTGGCACTAAAGGGAATGAAATTTAATGGCATCAACATGATTCAAGAACAGAATAGTTACCATCTGTGTGTAGTGTTACAAACAGAGGACATTAACGACTGTTTATAGTAATGGCAGTCACTGGGCTGACTGTGTCAAATTGCATGGATACAGCATGTATATCCTTTTAACTTTGAGACAAAAATATGGTTTGTATATTTTCTAATTACATACTATAATTAAAGGAAGGAAACTGTGTAACAAGACTTGATGTCTCGTTACTCATTATTTATAGGTCAAGAATTTCATTCCTGAGGAAGCAAGTTGCGTAGGAATAAGGGTTTGCCATTGCTAATTATTCAGTTTGAAGAACTTAACCTTGGTGTCTGATCATGTAAGAACTTTGTGAATGTAGACAACAGTAGGTGCTCTTACAGCTCGTAGAGCCCATTGAGTGGACGGTGCAAGCATAGCTTGTATTCAGGAAGAGGCCTTCACATATCAGCTGGCCAACTTACTATTGTGACTGAGGTTTTGTTATCACCTCCTCTGGGCCATACTGGGAATGTACCTTGAGTAGGTGACAATAGCTTTCTTGCAAATCCTTTTGAAATTGTCAGTCTCCATTTATCCTACCATCATTGATGTGTAGCCCAAGATAATGAGATAATAGAACAAACTATAAACAACACCTTAATCATTTACTTATATTATCACCTGTTATCAGCAGAATTTTTCTGTTTGGTGTCTCCAGTAATTTCAAGTGGAATCATTATGTCGGTACTGTTTGGATTGGTGGATTTAAACTAATATCTTCATAGTCAAGTTCCTGTGATGTTTGAAAATAATGTTAACATTACCATTAGCTCATGCATGATAATAAAATATGGAGCTTTAAATCATAGCATGTGAAAAACAAGTGTAGACGTTGATGCCAGTTACGTAGTGTTTCAAAAGTTATTCTGAAAGTCATTTAAGGGCAATTGATGTCTTTCTTATGCTCCTACACTGCCCCTGCCTGTAAATTATTTCCTCTCAATAAAATGTGTTGTTACTAAATTTATACAGTTCCTGTTTGAGTATAAAGGACACTGAATATTATGTAAAACAAATGAAGGTCGCCAAAAATTTGAAATTTGTGTAACACTGGTACGTCCCACTTAACGGGTACACATCTGACACTAGAGTGATACAACAATAACTATTTTGAGTTATGTAGCAGTGGCTGATTTGTAACAGTGTGGTTATGTTGGGCAGTATACCTTTTCTGAATTTTGTTTGATATATACAGTACTTTGGCCTGGCTACCACTGGATGTTACTTATTTGCATTACACTGAAATATTTTTATGTTTGACTGTGGTGTCAGCACTTGTGAATGAGCACAGGTAAAGGTAAAGTTTACCCTAGAACAGGCCATGAAGGCCCAGAAGGGGAGTAGATGTAATGCTCTACCGTTTCTTTAACCTTGATGCTAGATCAGGATGGGTGGTCAGTCCCACACCCTGGCCACATTCCCCCTGGGAATAAAACACTGAACCCATCATATAGAAGGCTGGATGGGTCCCAGTGCCAGTCTGGGTGGGTGCGAAAAATCTCACCCCCCACTGGGATTCAATCCCCAGACCGCCCAACCTGTAGCAAGTCACTATTCTGAGTACGCTACTTCAGTCCACGATTGAACCCACAAGTCATAACTTCTAATCTTGTATTCTAACCATGAAACTATAATGGTGGCAGGGTAAAGACAAAATAACTCAATGCAGCAACACAATTAATAAGAAGAACATTTGACTCTGACTAGAGGAGACCACACTAGAAGTGGCAGTTGGCATAAATCAGTAAAGAATAGGATTATAAAGGACGATTGTGGGTGCATATAAGTTGAACGGTATTATCAGGATATGTAGAGACATCTCATAAATGAAGAATACTCATTGAACATTTCAAGAAAATGCAGAAAAATGTATGAATGTCAGGTTAATAGAAGAATTGAGATGGACAGAAAGTGTTTCTTATATATTTACATTTAAGTAATATATAATATTGTAATATTTGTTGGTGTGAGTGATTCTTCTTTGTCTTACTGTAATTGTGTTGTGGTAACATTTGTTGTTTTGTTCAATTTGTCCATTAGGGAGAAGCAGATGAAAGTGAGACTGAAGCTGTGTGGTCTGACATGGACCTTGAACTGAACAGCCAATGAGATCAGTACTTGCTTCTTGTTTACTAAGAATTCAGTGCTAGTTTAATTGAGTAAGGAAGACTGGAGTGCTTTAACATTGCTTATTTGTGCTTCAAGCTCCTGCATGGTGCCCAGTGTGATATGCTGTCAGGTTTCTTGGGCACATTGTGTGAATTTTATCTTCATATTTGGCGTGATTTGGTTTAGAAGATGACAAAATGTAAGAATTGAGATCTGGTTGCCAATTACTTTGCAGGTTTGAAATTGCTGTGTAATGTTTTAAAATTTAATCCTGGAATAAAATACAGGATATTGCTTACAGTGACATCTGCATGGACTGTAGTGTACTAGTGACAGGACATTTGCAGTCCACAAGAGTCACTGTAATTCAGGACCTCGTAATTTGGTTTTCATAACTTGTTTGGTTTCACTGTCCTGCATTTTGACTGAGTGGTATGTAATTCGATGAAATTTGATACTGCTTTTTCCCATGTGTGTATCCAGTTCCCTGGTAAATCCAGTGTCAGGAAGGTATAATTAAATCCCAAGACAGAAGTTGTATGTTTGCATTTTCTTCCATTGTTGTCTGAAGAAGCAGGTATTTTACATACTTTGGACTCTCCAACATCATTCAAACATGTGGGATTTGAGGTTTGCGTGGTGCTGTTGAAGAAGACTCGAGCCTTCAAGGACGTTTATGCCATGTCAATTTGTAAATAGTTACCACCATTTAAAAGGTTTTGTGATTCCTCAGGACATTGGTAACTTCACTGTGTCCCTCTGGTCTTGTCTCTGAGCACAGCAGCTGTCAGGGAAGTTTAATTTGTAGGAAGTTTGAGTCAGCTGGAGTGTTTTTCCATTCCAGTTAAACTAATCAAACTTCACAGAAGAGTCTCAAAGTGCCGACCTACAGTCTCTGAGCAGGTTATGCACTTACTGGAAATATCTCTTGATGTGCAACAGTGCTGTGTTCCTGAAGCATTGGCAGTTTCTCTTGGAGGGGTATCTGTCATTTTTTATTTAAAAAGTTGATTGTTGACAGAAACTAGTTATAAATTGTAATCATACGTATTAAAATCTGGAGATGCAGGAGGTTACAGTCTGTCAAGATGTCTGAGAAAACTAACTTGAACTGTGAAGCTGGATGCTGCCGTACAGAAAATATGACTGATCTGTGCAAAGTGGCTCTTACCGTCAAGTTGTTGGTAGCTATTTATTGTGACATGTTGAGAAGTGGAAAAGAGCTGGATGAAATATGTGTGAATGAAGATTGTATGAAGTAGAGTGACAAATGTTCCTAAGGTTGCTTTTTTTTTAGGGGACTTCCCCCCCCCCCCAAAACCACGTGGTAACCCCAAAAAGGTCAATTGTGTGTGACTTTGTAGGTGAACCGATACTGAATATTGGCCAGTGAATGTAGATATCTGTGTAAAGTTATAGATCAATGCCATTGTTTTCCCAGATATTTGGTCACAACTCGTTTTTGCTGATGTGCTGAATGTATTATGTAAAGATGCAGTCAGTTGTACGCTTTAGACCGAAATAATTCCCAAATGGACAACCCTTTCGTTGAGTGTATTTTTGGTGTTATACGTTGTACAGGCACGGATATAAGGTGCGTGTACTTTGTTTGAAACTTCTGCTCATAGATGGCAGGGCAGTGTGTATTCATAATCGATATAAGTGTCACTCTTATCTCGTGCTTGGCTTCAAGTGCACGTGGGATACCACGTGTGTTACTAAAACGTCAGCCAAATAATGCACTTAATAAAATACAATTTATGACAAGTATTAATCTCATACATGTTTCGGCACCGGGTTTCCATACTCAGGGAGTCTTTCGGATCAATATACCACATCGCCCGGCAGGACACACTTCGCACACTGCAACTGGACGAGATCTCTTCGGATCACAAAGATCGAGACATGTTTGTATACATAATCCATACAAAATATAAATAGCTGCGAATTTGTACCTGGTTCTGCTATCAAGTGGTTTTAACATCACAACACTAAGTTTTTGCTTATTATTTTTATGTGTTTTAGAATTTTTATATTAGAATCACTCCAATGAGGGCGATGCATACCTAGAATACCGTGTTAGACTTGTATCCGAAAGACTCTTAGAATGGTAGGAGATTAATAAACAAACAAACTCCGTGGCCTTAGTCCGCACGCGAACTATACCGACAGAGTGGCTGCCGCCGGTCGGCGAAGTTAGTGCCAACTTTTGCGGATAGAGGGGTGTCACGTGGTCAGCGCAACGGGTCCCCAC
>Ga0131853_10004668_pt1 | contig 24571 bp, 36 predicted proteins | sample TergutLab28metaG_FD_92764 | JGI IMG/M metagenome (GOLD analysis project Ga0131853, IMG submission 92764) | Labiotermes labralis P1 segment gut microbial communities from Petit-Saut dam, French Guiana - Lab288 P1 (version 2) (version 2) | ecosystem: Host-associated > Arthropoda: Insects >...
AAAGCTCAAGGTGTAATAATCGAATCCCTCGCGCAGGCGCTGAGGCAGGGTCACTTGCAGCTGCGCGGCGCGGTGTTCGCCCATGTAGACAACACTTTGGTCACGCTGCACGGTTTCGTCATCAAGCAGCACAACTTTGATGATTCTCATGTTGTGTTTCTCCTTTCGTGATGTGATAGGCTTCGGTGCCTTTTTCGTAGTAGTTGCGCAGCCAAACGGAAAGTCGAAGCAGATCATTGCGCTGCTGTATGTGCAGCTCAATGAGCCGCTCCTGCCGTGTGGCTTCCTGGTGATTGCCGCCGCGCATAGCGAACATCTTGCGCTGTTTGCAAGATTCAATCATTTGCTCCAGGTTGTCCACTTCTGTTTTGTACTGCTTGCCCATGGTTGCCAGTGTTTGTTGTTTCATTCTCCTTTTCCCTTTCTCCCCGTTGAATTTGCCTATGAAAAGACAATTGGTTAACAAAAAATAATGCCCTAGTCTTCTTCGCTTTCTTGTGCCTGCAGCAGCAATTGTCGGTAGCGCGTGGCATAATCCAGTGCGCGGCGCAGTTTCTCCAGCGCGCGGCGATGAATTCTATTCACAGCCGAATGATGCATCCCCATCTCGCGGGCAATGGCGGCTTCGCTTTTTTTAGCAAACAGCACGCTTTCCAATATGGTGCGTTCGCAGTCGGTCAGCTCGTCTTGCCAAAGCTCGCCGAGCAAAGCAAGCAGGGCGGTGCGGTGGAAGGGGGGTAATTGTTGCTGCTGCGCTTGCCATTGCGCAAATCCAATTTTGTCAAGCACGTGCTGTTGTGCGCCCAAAGAGTAGGGGTATTGTGCGCGGCGCAACAACCATTGCCCGGTGCCCGCGGTTTGGTGATTCATCGTAACTCCTTGCTTTCGTGATTTATCTCACTAAATAATAGCTACACTATTATCTTAGCATTGAAATTGCCATTTGTCAACAGTTTTTTGCAAAATTTCTCATAATTTGCTAAAAAACGGCAAAATGTGACAAATATTCACTTGACGAAATCAATAGTAGCACTCATAATAGAAGAAAGGATTTTTGCGAAAGGATGTGGAGGTATGGCAACTATATTGCGGCAATTACGTAGCCAAAAGGGGCTGACACAAGCACAGCTGGCGCAGCAATTGCATGTGCACCAAACTGCTGTGAGCCAATGGGAGTGCGGCCGCACTTACCCAGACCGTGAAACCATCATCAAGCTAGCGGCGTTTTATCGGGTGAGTGCAGATGTGATTTTAGGGTTGTAAGGGGTTTTAGGCGCACAAAAAACACCTGCTTGGATAGGTGCGTTTTTTTGCGAAGAAATTTCGCGGGCATTTGTTACGGGAATCCACGCTTCTTCGTAATATTTCCCATCGTCAGTACGACTATAAATCTCAAAATCCGGGCCAGGAAATCTGTCATAGCCGCTTGTGGGCAGCCATTCACTGTAGGCGCGCTGGAATAGCCCGCGAATTTCACTGCCATAGGCATTATTCGGCAATTCGTTGCTGCGGAACACCGCCCATGTTACGGCAGGAACTTCTACCACGGTGAAATCGTTACTGGTCATGCTCTTGCCAGTCGAAAACAAATCGTAACTGCCATCAAAAACGCAGAGAATCAACCGCGTAAAGAATTATTTTCAGACATTACAAAAAAAATGGGGAACAAGACAAAGATAATAAAGCTTGATTGCTCCTAATTTTTTGGCTCACAGCTATTACAGCTGGGCAATCCGGGAGGTGTTGCTTAATTCCAATAAACTCTACTCCCTTGTCAAGCTGGTATTTGGGAATACCGTGAAGGTATTAATCAAGATTTTCCCGTGTTGTGTGGCTTTGACGCTTACGATACATTGGGGTAAGCAACATGCAACGCAAAGGCGTGGAAGTGCTTGCTTGCGATGGTTCGCTGGACAGCATAGAAAATGTGGCGATTACGAAAGAACTGTTCACACATTGCCGCAACCGTGTGGCTTGATACTACTGGGCATAAAAAAACCACCCACATGAGTAAAACCCATATAGGTGATCGATGTGGTTGCGGGGGTAGGACTTGAACCTACGACCTCCGGGTTATGAGCCCGACGAGCTGCCAACTGCTCTACCCCGCGTTAACTTAACCATTATATCACAATTTTGCACGGCTGTCAAGAAAAATTTTTCGCAAAAACTTGACAACTTCGTAGCAGTAGAGTATAATAGATACGATGGGCCTGTAGCTCAGTTGGGAGAGCGTTCGGTTCGCATCCGAGAGGTCGTGGGTTCGAATCCCTTCAGGTCCACCAGCGGCGAGTCGCCGCGGACAATTCGCGCTCTCACTTTTGTGGAAGCGCGAATTTTTATTTCCCGCGAGAAAGTTGCATCTTTTTCGTGCAATGCTTACAAGCGAAAGATGTTATTATAAGACGCTTATAACAACATCTTTTTGTCCCTGCAATCTTATTGTAGTAACTTATTTGTTTTTCTTAATTAATACAAAAATTCAAGGAGAAATTTATGAAAGGTTTGCAAAGCGAAATTAAAACCATACCTTTCTTAAATGAAATTGTACGCGGTGATTGTGTTGAAAAAATGAAAGAGATACCTGATAATTCAATTGCGGTATGCATAACTAATCCACCGTATAATTATGAATTCGCAGAACACAAATGGGATCCAGAGGAAATAAAAAGAAGAACGGCACGCGCAAAAAACTTCTTCTACTTTGGTAAAAAATTTACCTTACGGCAGCGGGCTGTCTGGCGGGGTTAGAAATGACCGATGGTATGAAAAAAACAGGAGTAATATTTTGAATATAATAGCTGGATCGAAAGCTGAGGAAGTGAACTATACAGAATTTTAAAACCCGGAGGATTGGTATTTACCTTTAACAGCACTAGAACCATAGCCCATGTACAAGTCTCTTTGGAAAATGTCGGGTTCTACGCGAGGGATATCATTGTTTGGAGGAGAAATAGCGACATCCCCAAAGGGCTAAATATAGCAAAAAAACTAGAAAAAATGGAGCTGGAGGGAGCAAGCGAGTGGGAAGGCTGGCATAGCTGCTTGAGGAATGAATGGGAGGCTATTTCTGTCGTCCAAAAACCACTTAAAAATAGTTACACCCAAACGTTGTTTGAACATAACGTTGGTCTGCTCAAAGCCAAAACCAGCGTAGGTTTTAAAAGCAATATTATAGAAAATATCAAACGAGAAGATTTAGAAATATTTAATGACCATATAACTGTCAAGCCTCAAAAACTCATTGAAACTTTAATTGAACTTTCAGTTCCCAAGAATAAAGGCAATATTATAATTGATCCATTTATTGGCTCTGGAACAGCGGCGGTGGCCGCAAAAATGGCCAATGTAGATTTTATTGGAATAGAAATAAATCCACAATATGTTGAAATCGCAACCAAGCGTTTGGCAGAATTTGAGAGGTCTTATGTATAAAGAGGAGTTTTTAGTTGAAGTTGAGACTATACTGCAGGCATATAAGGAATCTTTTATGCACAAAACTTATTCCGAAGAAAGCGACCTCTCTAATATTTTTATGGAAAGCTTTGGAATCTCAGCAAAACTTAAGAGAGAAAACAGACAATACTGGAGCAGAGAGCTTGGCATGATATGGCAACTGCTTGTGAATGCGATATTTAAATATCATTGCAGTGATTATGCACCTGCTTTAAAGCTAGGTTTAGATGAGCCGTGTGACCTGCTTTGCACGAAAGATGCCATTGACACAAAATATAGAATCGGCAGTGGCGATGCGAGGACTCTTAAAAAATTTAAGCAATATGGACAATTACTGTCCTCCAAGGGCTTTAGGCCTGTGATATTATTATTATGAGATGACAGTTTAACTGCGACAATCACGGCATGCAAAAATGGAGGATGGGAAATTTTTGAAAATAGAGAGTCCTTCGACTACATATTTAACCACACAGGCGTTGATATCGTGGAATTATTACATTACTTTGAAGACAAATTCCAAATTACACGATAACCCATGTATACACCATGCTTGACAAATCTGTAAATTTACGCTATACTATAATTATTACTTCACTATGTTTAGGAGAATCCCATGCAACGTATTGTTACCCTGGAAACTCGCACCCTGCAAGAAAGCCTGTGCAACGGCGGCTGCGGTGAATGCCAAACCAGCTGCCAATCTGCCTGCAAAACCAGCTGCGGTGTGGCCAACCAACCCTGCGAGCAACAAGCTGAATAATGACGCATTGCTACAGCTTGCACGGCAAAAACATCATACTTGATGTCAACAGCGGGTCGATTCACCTTGTCGACCCGTCTGTTTTGTATGCCGTGCAAAACTGGAATAGCGTGAACAAAACGCAATTCCCCGATGTGCAGGCACTAATTGACCAAGGTAAACTATTTGCGCCAGAGATTGCACCGCCGCCACCCACAACCACGCATTATATTAAAGCGATGTGTCTGCATATGGCGCATGCCTGCAATTTAGCGTGTGAATATTGCTTTGTGCGTGCGTGGGACAAGCAGCTGATGAGCTTTGAAATAGGCAAGGCTGCGATTGATTTTCTGCTGGCCAACTGCGGGCCGCGTCGCAACCTTGATATTGATTTTTTTGGCGGCGAGCCGCTGCTGGCCTGGGATGTCATCAAGCAGCTGGTGACCTACGCACGTTCGCGCGAAGAAGAAACCGGCAAGCATTTTCGCTTCACGCTAACAACAAATGGCGTGCTGATTAACGATGATGTGATTGACTTTTGCAACCGCGAAATGGCCAATGTTGTGCTAAGTTTAGACGGACGAAAAGATACACACGACCGCCTGCGCAAAACGCACGACGGCCGTGGTTGTTATGACATGGTTGTGCCGAATTTCCAGCGGTTGGTGCAGGTGCGCGATAGCAAAGGATATTACATCCGCGGCACGTTCACGCACCACAACACCGATTTTTCGCAGGATATTCTGCACATGGCCGAGCTTGGTTTCCGCGAGCTTTCGCTGGAACCTGTGGTTCCACATGATTTTTCTGCCGATGATTTACAGCGCGTTTTGCACGAATATGAGGCGCTTGCACTAAACATGGCGCATAGCGATTATTCTTTCTATCACTACACGCTGAATTTGCAGCATGGGCCATGTTACTACAAACGCACGGCGGGCTGTGGTGTGGGCACAGAGTATTTGGCCGTGACGCCTGCGGGGGAATTTTATCCCTGCCATCAGTTTGTGGGCAATGCTGATTTTGTGATGGGCAATGTGCGCGAGGGTATCACCCGCCCTGATTTGCGCGATGAGTTTGCGGCTTGCACTCTGCATGCCAAGGCCGAATGCCGCACCTGTTGGGCGAAATATTTTTGCGCGGGCGGCTGTCCGGCCAATGCCTACCATGCCAGCGGGAGCATTCATGGGATATATGAAGATGGCTGTGTATTATTCCGTAAAAGATTAGAATGTGCTATCTGGTTAGCTGCAAGCCGCGCGGGCGCGTAGCTTGTGATTGATTGTACAATTTCCCCTTGCGAATTTGCAGGGGGTCTATTTATTTTTATAAGACGCAATTTGCTTCAGCAGAATCTGTTGCTTAATTTTCGCAAGAAATTCCATCCAGTCTTCGTCTTACGTATTGTAATTGTTGAAGACTTTGATGTGTTCGTATAGTGCTTCGTATGGATTTTGTTGATTATTCATGTGCAAACCTCCCTCTACATCAATTATATCACACAAATAGTGATTTGTCACTAACAATTTCATCTTTAGTGATATATCATTAGCACTGAGGTGATTTTCAGTGTATGTTTGTGAAATTGTTGCAAAAAGAATCTTGCAGCTATGTAAAGAGCGGCTCATCACGCCCAATGGACTTAGCTATACCGCGGGAGTGCCACAGGCAACCATCAAGAGTATTCTAAACGGCGAAAGCCAAAATCCGGGCATTACCACCATCAAAAAATTATGTGATGGCTTCGGGATTACACTTGCGGAGTTTTTTGATACGCCGGAGTTCAATGAATCGGAACAGGAAATACGATGAAGGTGCGCATCCGAGATTGCAGGGAAGACCGTGACCTGACACAACAACAAATTGCTGACTTTTTGCATTGCGACCAATCGCTTTACTCAAAATATGAGCGCGGCGAACGCGATGTGCCTTTGCATATCATCGCGCGCTTAGCGGATTATTACAACACCAGCATAGATTATCTTGTTGGTCGAACAGATAATCCATAGCAAAAATAACAAAGAGCCGAGCAGCTGTGCCCGGCTCCTGATTTATTTATTATGCATTATCGCAGCAAGGGCAAGCACAATGCGTGTCGCCCGTACATAGGCAAGGGGCGCAGATGCAGTTTTCGCATTTGCACAACGGATTAGTACAGGTGCGTTCGGTCATGCAGCATTCTCCTTTCTCACAAGATTAATGCAATGCGGGCAGCTGCAGTCTGGTCCGCAGTGACAAGCTTTTGATAACGCAGTGGTGAAAAATTCCTCGCACTCGCGCACAGCGGCGATGTGCAGCGTATAATACGTGCACTTGCCATCGCGCCGCGCATGCACCAGGCCGCAATCTGTCAACACTTTCATGTGGTGCGACAACGTGGTTTGGTGAATGGGCAGCTCACGCAGAATATCACACGCACAAAGCTCGCAGCACGAAAGCAGCGCAAACACCGCCAGCCGATTTGGGTCTGATAACGCCTTGAATTTGCCGCTCATACACCCTCCTATGGATAATCATCAATGTGTTATGATGCCATTATAAAACATGCATTGACGAATGTCAATATGTTTTTGCAAAATTTTTTCAAAAAAATAAAAGCCGGACAGTAGCCCGGCTTTGCGTATTTTGATGTTAGATGGATAATGCACAGCGAAGCGACCAAGCTCCACCGCAGGTGGTTACATCCACAGCCAGCCAAACAAGAAGATGAACAGGAACCAGTTCCATGTGGTGGCGGGACGGTCAGTGCCGGGGATGGTGGTGCCGGGAGCCGGTTCTTGCACGAGCGTCAGGCGCGTGGTGGCGATGTTGAGAATATCGCCTGCGCGAGTCACCTGGCTAAACGACATTGAACCTGCGCTTCCGAATATGCTGCTGTTCAAGCGAAGGAAGCGTGTGTTGCCTGATTGGACGAACTGATAGGTCATCGCAATCGTTGTGCCATTCGCGCGAATAACTTGTCCGTTTCCGCCTGCGTTGAACACGAGCACATCGTTGACGTTAAACACGGTGTTGTCAGAAACGGTAACACGCCAGCGACCAACCAGTTGTGCTTCGGTAATGCTGGTGCTTGATTGTGCGGCAACGATGCCAAAGGTGGCAAGAATCGCCACGGCCAAGAGAATGCTAAGTACTTTTTTCATCATGCAAATCCTTTCTTTCGGTACGTGATGGTACATATTATACATGATTTCGCCACACTTGTCAAGCAAAACTTTTCGAACAGGGTGATTTTCAATAATTTTTGCTTGACAAACTCTCGCCGTTGTGCTACACTAACATCAACTCAATAGCATTCTTCAGGGGTGGTGTAATTCCACACCGGCGGTAAAGCCCGCCAGCCCGCAAGGGCAGATCTGGTGCGATTCCAGAGCCGACGGTTATAGTCCGGATGAAAGAAGAGTGTGCTGTGCATACTGCTTGCATAGTTACTCCTAAGAGGATTGCCTTTTGGGGGTAATATTTTTTTGCAAGGAGAATGATTATGCAACGCACAAAAAAAGCTCGTCCGCTGGTGGCCATTTGCGCCACCGCACTGCTTGCCGCCTTGGCTGTGGTGCTGTATGCACTAGGATTCCCCCTCTTCCCTGCTGCACCGTTTTTGCAGCTTGATTTTTCCGACGTGCCTGCGCTGGTGGCAGCGCTGGTGTTCGGACCAATCTATGGGGTTGCGGTGAATTTCATCCAAAACTTCATTGGTTTAATTTCCGGCAGCTTTGCCGCGCACGCCGGCATGGGTAATCTGATGAACTTTGTGGTGGGGGCAGCATTTGTTGTGCCCTACGCCATCATCATGTGCCGCGCGGCGAGCCGCCGCTCACAACTCGCGCATACAACTGGTGCCCTTGCCAACGAGCGACCCGCGAAGCAGCGAGGCATGCGTTTTGTTCAGGCAAAAGCTTCTGTCATCGGCATGTTGTCGATTATCATCGTTGGCTTTGGCATGAATACCATTGTGATGCCACTGTTTTTCCGCTTTTATGGCAATATGGCTCCAGCTGACATTTGGCCTATGGTGTGGGGGACCATTTGGTTTGCCACTGCGCTCAACGCGATTAAAGGCGTGATGCTAACGGTTGCAGGAGCGGCGATAATGCGCATCCAAAAACGGTTGCGGCTTTTTTAGCAAGGAGAACTCCCATATCCATCATCAAAACTCACGATATCACCCTCACGCGTGGGGCAATCGCCCTGCGGCCGCTGCGCGATGATCACCTGCCGCTACTCTATAAATGGAACACCGACTCCGAAGTGCTGTATTGGTGCGAGGGCGCGGATGTGCAGGCAAACGATGCTGAAACCGTGCATGATATTTATGGGCGAACCTCACAAACAGCCTTTTGCTTTTTGATTGAGTTTAACGGCACCCCCATTGGCGAGTGCTGGCTACAACGCATGAACATACCCGAAGTCAAAGCGATGTATGATAACACACTTGATGTGCGCCGCATTGACATGGCAGTTTTCGAGAAAGACCATTGGAACCGCGGCATTGGCACACAACTAATTACTATGCTGGTGGATTTTGCTTTTGGTGATGAACACGCTGATGTGCTACATGTGATAGTTGGTGATTATAACCTACGCAGCATTCGCACGTTTGAGAAAAATGGTTTTGTTGAGGTTGCGCGTATACCAACAAATGAAGCCGCCAAGCAAAGTGAAGAAATCCACCTTGCATTGACATGCGAGGAATATTTCACCCGCTTTACCGCGTGAACAAAATTGCGAAAAACGCTTGACAACTGTCGAATTTTGGAGTATAATGGTCTTACGACACCGTCAAGGAGGACGCGTTATGTTCGCACGCATCAACAGCATGGGCTGCTTTGGCATGGAGGCCTTTGCCGTAGAGGTAGAGGCCGATTGCTTCAATAGCGGCCTGCCTCGCTTTGACATTGTTGGCTTGCCAGGCGCGAGCGTGAAAGAAGCCCAAGACCGCGTGCGCTCTGCCATGAAAAACTGCGGGCATGAGTTCCCTATGAGCCGCGTGACGGTGAACCTCGCCCCCGCCGACCGCCGCAAAGAAGGTCCGATTTATGACCTGCCCATTTGCATTGCGCTGTTGGTGGCTAGCGGGCAATTGCGCAACGGGCACGAGAAAGCCGCCTTCATTGGCGAGCTTGCATTGGATGGCACGGTGCGGCGTGTGAATGGCGCGCTCCCCATGGTCATCGCCGCGCGCGACGAAGGCTGGACGGACATTTTTGTCCCTGCACAAAATGCTGCCGAAAGCGCCATTGTGGAGGGTGTGAATGTCTATCCTGTGGCACACTTGCGCGACTTGCTGATGCATCTGCGGCGGCAAAAACTAATTGAGCCTGCCATCATGCAGGAAAATACGGTGCTTTCGCCACTGAGCATGCTAGATTTTGCTGACGTGAAAGGTCAGGCCGAGGCACGCCATGCACTTGAAGTGGCCGCCGCAGGCAACCACAATGTGTTGATGATTGGCCCACCGGGCAGCGGCAAAAGCATGCTAGCCAAGCGACTGCCGTCCATTTTGCCGGATATGTCACCTATGGAAAGCCTAGAAACCACAAAATTATACTCCGTGGCGGGCGAATTGCCTGCGAATGTGTCGCTGATTCGCGCAAGACCATTTCGGTCGCCACACCACACAGTTTCGGCGGCAGGGCTTTCGGGCGGGGGCAGCGTACCGCGTCCGGGCGAAATTAGCTTGGCGCATAATGGCGTGCTGTTCCTTGATGAACTGCCCGAGTTCAACCGTGCATCGCTGGAAGTATTGCGCCAACCGATGGAGGATGGCGAGGTGTCGATTTCTCGCGCGGCAGGCACAGTGCGTTACCCCTGCACGGTAATGTTGGTGGCGGCGCTCAACCCATGCCCCTGCGGATTTTTTGGACACCCCACGCGGCGCTGCAATTGTCCACAAGGTGCTGCACAACGCTATCTTTCGCGCGTGAGTGGTCCGCTGCTGGATAGACTGGACATCCACATTGAAGTGCCACCGGTGGAGTTCAACCGCCTTGCTTCTAATGAAAAAAGTGAATCGTCAGCCGCCATGCAAACACGGGTGAATAAGGCACGCGCGATTCAACGCAAGCGCTTTGCAGGACTGGGCATTCACGCCAATGGGCAAATGACCCCCGCACAAACGCGGCAGTTTTGCTCGCTGGATGACGAAAGTCGCCGCCTATTAGAAGGCGCATTTCAGTCGCTGGGACTAAGTGCACGGGCGTATGATAAAATCCTGCGCGTGGCACGCACCGTGGCCGACCTCGACGGTAGCGAGCGCATTGCCGTGCAGCATTTGGCTGAGGCCATTCAGTTCCGTAGCCTTGACCGTAAGTTTTGGTCAGAGTAAAACGTTACTTGCAGTAAATTTCAAGCGCATCGCGCAAAAACATGGCGGCACCGGGGGCTATTTTGTCATAATAGGCGGTGAAGCGTGGGTCGTCTACATACATCTGCGCCAGCCCCAGGTGCATTTCTGGCGTATATTCACTCCAGTATCTGCATAACCAATCTTTGTGCAGCGCACAGGCTTGTCGGGCTAGTTCACCTGTAGGGTCACCTTGCGCAACTGCGCGTTTTAGTGCGTTGCAGTTTTTTCGTTTCGGTGTACCGCTCGAAAGACATTGCTTTGAGTTTAGCGTCCGAGCACTCAATGGTCGCTTCGCCAAATTTTTCGCGCAGCTCTTCGCCGAACTGTTTTTCGTTGTTGGCAAGCAATTGTTGCTTAAAGCCCTCAAATTTTTCTGCGTCTAACATCACTGTTTCTCCTTTCATCGAGGTAATTGATTTTTGGACGTTCGTAATCAATTTGTTGATTTGCTTGCGTCTTTCATGAAGTGCTTGAAGATGGTTTTCAAAAGCCTGTGCACGGTCGAAGTCAGCGGCAGACAGCAGCAGTTTAATTTCGTCCAAAGCGAAGCCCAGTTCTTTGTAGAACAAAATTTGCTGCAATGCGTCCACTTGCTTTTGCTCGTAGATACGATACCCGCTGTCGGCAACTCTCGTCGGCGTTAAGAGTCCGATTTCGTCGTAATATCGCAATGTGCGGGTCGTAACGCCCGACATCTTCGACAGTTTGTTGATTGAATATTCCATCTATTTCACCTCACATATGTTATTATAAACTATACCGCAGCGTCAAGGTCAAGTCTTTTTTCAAAAAAATTTAATTTTGGAGGATTTTCCTATATGGAGCAAGCCAAACAACGCTGCAGCTGGTGCGGCGACAGTCAAATTTATGTAGGCTATCACGACAACGAGTGGGGGCGCCCGGTGCATGATGACAACCGGCTATTTGAGATGCTTATTTTGGAGGGCGCACAGGCAGGACTTTCGTGGCTAACAATTCTCAAAAAGCGCGAGAATTATCGCGCTGCCTTTGACCAGTTTGACCCGGCAAAAGTTGCGCTGTATGGCGAGGCAAAGATTGCCGAATTGCTGCAAAACCCCGGCATTGTGCGCAATCGGCTGAAAGTCCATGCCGCAGTTGCCAACGCAAAGGCCGTGCTGCGCATTCAAGAGGAGTTCGGCAGCCTGGATAATTATCTGTGGAGCTTCGTTGACCACAAACCCATTGTGAACCGTTTCAAGAAATTCGAAGATTTTGTTTCGACCAGCCCGATTTCCGATGCCATCAGCAAAGACCTGAAAAAGCGCGGCTGCAACTTTGTGGGCAGCACGATTATTTATGCGTTCATGCAGGCTGCGGGTTTGGTGAATGACCATTTTGTGCATTGCTTTGTCTACCAAGAACTGACCGACAAGGCTTAACAAAATCTTGCAAAAAAGTCTTGACAAACCCCGTAGCCCATGCTATAATAAAAGTTATGGGAGTGTTCCCGAGCGGCCAAAGGGAGCAGACTGTAAATCTGCCGTCAACGACTTCAGTGGTTCGAATCCACTCACTCCCACCACTTGCCCCAAATCCGAACCTTATGCCGATAGGCGAGGGGTTCAGGTTTGTGTTTTACCTGTAGTATAATCAAAACAGCAACGCAAAAGCGGGAGTCGATTGACTCCCGCTTGCCTTTTATCTCATGCCCCCTTCTGTCTGTTTGAGTCTCTGCGCCTTCCATTGTTCAAACTCCCTTTGCCCATCCTCGCTTTCAAAAAAGCGTTGGATTTCCGGGAGCAGCACGGCCGCGAGTGCCTCGATTTCGTGTCGTGGAATCCCTGTGTCATAGTCTTTCTTTTTCCCCATAGTCCTCCATTTTATGCTTTTTTCAAGGTGCGTGCCGCCTAAAGCAACATATCATGGCCGCGCTTTTGTCGCTGCTGTTTGCGCGGCGGCGGGTGTGCTGGTGGTTCTTGTTCTGCCGGTTGAACTACCAGATTCGCAAGACCCACAGCAAGCCCCATAATATCAGCGGGAGTGCTATCCCAGCTGCTAAGTACGTCAACTTGGTTTTCAGCGGAGTAAAATCCCGCATGCGTAGTTGCTGTTCCAAATGCTTCGCTTCTGTCGTAATCGTCTGCGAAAGTGTCTGCTGTTGTTCCCGGAACGCTGTGTTCATTGCATTTTCGATGCCCCACAGTCCATTTCGGAGTGCTTCTTTCTGGTACTCCTGTATCTTTTCGATGGCCGGGATAATCTCCTCCTGCAAATGCCCCCAGCTTGGCAGCAGGGCGATTTGTTCCTGCATCGGACTTTGCCGCTTCGCGATTTCCGTGAGCATCGCCAGCAAATTCTTCAGCGTGTCCGGCGGTATCGCGTATAGCGGAGCTTCCAGGTGGTAGTTCTTCAGCAAGTTTTCGGGTCGGTTCAAAGCCTTCAACCTGTCTTTGTCCAAAGTGCTCCTCCATGTTTTCTTTCCAATATTTTTCGTCATGCAGCTTGTTGCAACGGCATTTTTGTCCGTCCGGCGTGGTGTAAGTGATGGATTTTCGTCCTGCTTCCCAGCGCATATCATAACCCATATGCCGCATGGTTTTGATAAACTCCGCGCGGGAGTGTGATGCCTCCATCGCCAAATCTATTCCGAACTGTATTGAATAAGTTTGTGAGGACTGCTTCGCGCTGAGCTTGATTGGTAGCATTACGCCAATCTTGGTAATGAATAGCAACAGCATTTGCAGCCTGTACCTGCAACCGCAAATCCCGCGTTCGTTGCTGCAGAGGCTGTGTGCTGTTCCCGAAAATTCCATTGATGAATATAAATGTAAGTTGAACGAAAATATCTGCTAAAGTGCGAGTAAATACAAGAAAGTCATTTCTTTGGCCGATACCTTGCGACGCCCGGTTCATGCCAACCGGCGTCATTACTCTCACGCTAACAGCCACGTTGACCACCGTTGCAACCGCCTGCACCACGCGCACAGCAGCATTCACAATGCCCTGCACTATGCGCCTGATGAACGCCAACTCCCCCGTTGGGTCAACATACCTAATCGGGTTGCCGTTGGCGTATTGGTAGAGGTTGTTACTATGTCAAATCAATCGCAACAAGTTCTGCAAACCTTGCCAAATCTTCCACGCTATCCAGCCCAAAATATCTAACAAGGTCGCCAATCACTTCGCCCTGAGCATCACGCCGTGGGAAAGACATCGTCGCAAGATTACGACCTACTGCCCAAATAAGCGTGTCGCCAAATCTTGTGAACAAATATCTATCATGAATCCAATCGCCTTCTCTAGAGCGATTTATGAAATCTCCTTGCGGGGCGCGATATCCAGCCATTGGTTCATCTGACTCATGACGAAAAAGACTAAAAGAAAACCCCTGTTGCCTTATCGTTGCACTTCGCATCGCCTCTTCCGAAATTAGGTGTTCCTCTATATAGAACGTTAAACTTACGTTCGCTTCATGCACGCTGATTTGACCCAGCCGATAAGGTTCAGGGATATTGGTTGGCACGTAAAGTGTTTCCAAGCTTGCAAAATTATTTATTTCTGCCAATCGCAACAATTCAGCATCCGCCGTGCCCTCCTGCACTAACCTGTGTGCTTCTAAAAAAGATTCAACTGTTGAAAACTCAAGGAATTCATCCCTTGGAGAAGTCCAAACGCCCTCCACGGGGTCGAAATTCGGATGATGCGTGGTAGTTATTTCACCTGTAGCTTCAGGTTGTGCAGTGTGTAGTTGCTCATCAATGGACGTGCAGCTATGCAACAACAAAGCGAAAATGACCAATAAAAAATGAATTTTCAAAAAACGTTTCATATTTTTTCCTATCTATTACTCATTATTGTTCTAATACAGCTATCACAAAATAGGTTGTAATTATTTCCGACGGCTGAGCTACCTTCCATGACACAGAGCTGGCCGTTATGCGGATGGTCTGGAGCACCGTATAAGTGTGCTATTTCGTGCACAGTTGTTGCAGTTACAAACGGATTCCGCATTGTTTGGATAGTATCTCTACCATTTGCTGCTGTCCCATTTACTGCACCGTGAGCTCGTTGCCCATAGGTGTTTGTGTAAGCTCGACATGGCCAAAAATCAATAAACCTAAATGTGCTTATTGTGGGATGTCTATATCTTTGGAACACAGGATATCTTGAATGATGGTGTATTGCATTACATTGTTCTCTTGAACCGCAATGATTATCATCAGTAGCATCTTCGTGCTCAGCAGCAAGACAGTGTCGATAAAGCGGACTTCCACAACCAGGCCTTGGGTCAAGATTTGTTGATACTGTGCCATTGCCTTGCCGAAGTAAAACAATTGAAAACAAAGACAAAAAAACCAATTCTGCAGTAGCCAAAATATTACTAACCTCCACGAGATCTGTGGTTGAATTAACGTAAAATCGATAATTTCGTGTTGAAGGTCGCTCTCTTTCGAAAAACCTGGCCAACAGATCTACAATCCAGAATATAATGGACATGAACAATGACACCATCCCGCCAGCGGCTAGCCACATCAACTGGCCTAGGGCTATTAAGAAGTCTGCATCGCTACCACCTGACTTACTCAACCCACTCGTCCCGCGTGTAATTCCAACTACAACAACCACAACTGTCGTAATCGCTGTCACAACCGCCTGTACTACCCGTACAGCAGCATTCACAATGCCCTGCACTATGCGCCGAATGAAAGCAAATTCCCCACCCGGGTCAACATAGCGAATGGGGTTGCCCCAGTTTGGGTTATACCAGCGTTATTGATAGCCCGCAATACGTGTCGTAAGTCCCCAGCTGTCAACAATACCGTTAAGAACTCGAAAAATAAGATATTGTTCTCCAAGTGGATAGTGATAAGACAAGTTGATTTCATACCCAAAGTTATCAGGGATGTAATCATTGCCATGAGCTTGTAGCATCATCTCGCGTGTATCGCCAACTCTAACACCTTGTGGCGAAGCATATTGTTCGTTGATTACGTTAAAACTTCTAAGGGTACCGTCAGCGTCAAAAGATGCGTGGATTGATTCAGCACGAAAAAAGAAACTACCGTCAAAATTATACGTTCTTCCGTCCATCACAATATCTCCACCATAAGATGGGTTATCATAATTTTCTGGCCATATAATTTCGATATGCTCTAAATTAAAAAAATTATGCAGTTGTTCCACGGTCATATCCAGTGAAATTTGATTATCAATAATTCCCGTAAATGTGGGTAAGGGTAATGAAATAGTTGTAATCGTTTCTGTAACTTCTTGGGTAGTGGAAATCGTTGTAGCGTCAACTGCTAAGGTTGCTTCATTATTCGCAACTCCACCATGACACCCAGTAAGAATGAGCATAGCAGAGAGGACTAGAATAACTTTCTTCATGTAAATTCTCCTAAAATATGTTTATTTACCATTGAGGTAGGGCGTGTACCCAAATCGCTCTATACATCGCTGCCATAGGATCAAGATTCGGTCCCATCTCCGTGTATCTTGCGTTTCTTATTATTGTTTCATACCATTCTGGCGTAAAGACTTGCAGTACTCTACCTAGTCAAAAACCACACATTAGGCGTCCAAGGACCCGACCCAGTCAAAATCAATACAGAAATGAGCATTAATCCCATTTGAACCAAAGTCCAAATGATAAGATATTTCTTCCTTGGCTCATTCCACTTCGTCAAAAGCCCAAGCCAAACCATACCAAAAATCGGATGGAGCAAAGGCAATCTATAAGCAATAAAATGAAGTGAACCCCAATAAAAAACAATGAGAAACACGGTGGCTCGTCCCAATGAACTAAAGTCCATTGTGACGAAAATTATAACTAAAATGGTGAGGATAATGCAGAGAATTGGCCCGAAAACAGCAAATAGCACTGGTTTTGTGGTTGAGCGATTGTGTTTACGATTTCTTTTTGCCCATGTTACCCCAATGACCATCATTACTGTCACCAAAATGTGTGGCACGGCGATAAATACATCAAGAAAACGCTGCGATAAAGTCATGTTATACTCCTTTCTACGGCATACCAAGGAAATTGAAGGTGTTCCAAATAAACGCCCACATCTGGGCCTCGGAGTCAACTCTCGGACCCATGTCCGTGTATTCTGCACTTTCTAAAACTGATGTAAAAATATCAAATATGACCCATAGTATCTTAGGCGAATGATGATAAACCATTGCATGTCCATAAATTTCTTCTGCAATTTGCTGTGTTGTTATTCTTACCGCTACTGGTATTGCGAGCTCCACTGCTTGCCTGCGGAAATGCGGGGCAATGAAATCCGCCAGCGCTAGGCAAACAGCCTGGCTGGTTAAAAGCCTCGCTGAGTAAATACGCATTCCACCGTTTCTACCTCTAGATGGGTCGAGATTGATAAGACTACTTATGCCATCCAACAATGCGCCCATGAATTCTCTCCTGTCCGCATCCGTTCCTGAACGCACAGCGCGTGCCGCAGAAATCACTCGATTGACTCGAGTCAGGCATGCGGCAGTAAATATATCTGTGTTTCTAACAAGATTCCTGATAAGACCCGCACCAGAATCATAGTCGTCTCCCAGATTTTGCAACCAAACAATAAGTTGCATTATCAAAGCTGGAATCACCTCAAGCGCCCACAGAATAAATGCAAACCCGCCCACAGCGTCCGACTTATTCAACCCGCTTGTCCCGCGCAAACCCACTGAAACCGTAACCACAACCGTCGTAACAGCCGTAACCACCGCCGCAATCACGCGCACAGCAGCATTCACAATGCCTTGCACGATGCGCCGAATGAAAGCAAACTCCCCATCCGGGTCAACATACCTAATGGGGTTGCCGTCTGCGTATTGGAAGAGGTTGTTCGCAGTGAGCGCATTGGCTCTCCTCCTCATTTCGCCTTGTTCTGTTATCCATAACCGAGGAGGAGGTGTCAACTAAGATTAGAGCAGATAAAACCAAGGACAAACAGTCCAAATTGTTGACCCATCATCCCACTCACCCTCAATGATGGCTACAGGCGTTCCCTCAGCGCTGCTAAATTGAATTTGAAATACTCTACCGCTTTCCCGCACAACTCTAACAGAAAATGGAAAAAAAACGTCCGTTGAGACTTCTTCAATATCAAGGAATCCTATATTATATAAAATTCTCGCAGTTTGTTCGGCATGAATCGGAACATCTAAATTAGATATATCCAAGCCCAAAAAAATCCTGTGAATTTCTTCCATTGCGGCAGGCATCGGTTCGGTAGTTATGGTCTCTTGATTGGGTGAATTCATATCAAAAAAAGAACAAGCAAAAAATGTTGACAGCAATACTAACCCTCCCATAATCGCTAGAATTTTTCTAATTGACATAGCTGCGTCCTCCCATCCATTGTGATTGCCAGCTGCCATAATGTTCTGGTCGATTGGCTGGTCTACTGGCACTACGATTCCAAAGACTCTGGATAGCCTCCGTTTGCATAGCAAACATCATTGCATCAAATTCAATCGGTTGCCTGCGATACTCAACAATATTCTCTAGGCTGTAATACCCTCCGAGGTCACCATCTACCCATACAACAATTGGCTCAATATAATTGGGTGGCATATTTTCACGCCAAGCCTCACGCGTGGCATTCGTAACAACATGCCGATTATAATGCGCCGCCTCCCATTGATACGCATGGCGAAGTTCATGCACAACGGTTTGCAATATTTCAACACGGGTTATGTCACCGCAACTTGCTATTGCGGGAAGTCTTGCGGCAAAATGGAATAATCAAAAAAGATTTCTCCGAAGCTAGTTTCTTCTATAAGCCTAAAGTCAGGAAAAAAATACATAGCAGACACATAAAAAGATTGATTTTGCATTTGGTAACTAACGACTAATAAGCCATCAGTTAAAAGATGGAATGATGCAAACCGATTCACGTCAAGAAACGATTCAACTCTTAGCGCGTGATTTCGATGATATGTCACAACAGGGTCAACTGCCTCGACATCAGTAATGATACTACCAATTTCTATTCCAGCAAAATCACTATGCGCCAAACTCTTCATAACAAAAATGGTGTGACTAAGCCATACTCCTTGAGATAAATCACCGTTTGGGCTCACAAAAAAGGAATAGAAAAACCCTCCATTGTCAGTTCTATGTATACTATACATTCGGTCAGTATCCATGCTTCTAAGAAACTCAACTGGAAAATCGGAGTCAAAAGCAGAAAGTGATATTCTATGTGGAGTTCTATAATTAATGCGGTAATTCCAATAATTCCAAATTAAATTATCGACCAAAATACTTTGATTCAATGAATAATGATAATCCACGCTAAGCGATTGCAAAATTTCATCTTGCTCACGCCATGTAGTATCAACATATTGGTCACTTGTTTGCATTTCATCATTTTCATGTTTGATTTCAATGTTAGCTGCACAGGCTACAAGGAAAACTAAGGAGAGAGCGAAGACAAATGGAAAAGTCCTTTTCATGATAATATACCTCCATAAAATCTATCTAAGTGTTGCGCGAAAATAAATAGTATCACTATCATAAAACGGAATCCCGTCCATATACCAATTTATTTGGCTTGGGCGTACAAAACCTATTTCTTCGGCTGCCAAGAACCATCCTTGCTTATGTACCCAGCCATGTGATCTACTTTCAACCATAAAATGATAGTCCCAAGAAAAATCCCAATTTCCCCATTGATCTTGGAACCAATTCCCCCCAATTCTTAATGCAAAACGATATTGTGCTGAACCACCCCCTCCCGGCGGATCAGCGCCGATCCCAAATACTACAAATAGGACGGCAGCTATACCCCCTAAAACCCATTGCCAAGCGCCATATAAGAACCCTGCGATCGCCGGCGCTTGCCAAACTCCCACGGCACCAATGCCTGCGATTGTTAAGCCAACGACAATGCCGCCGAATATCGTCCAGCCGTTTGCTCCGCCACGCCGGTCTGCTAGCCGCCTTGCGGTGGCAAAGCCCGAAAGAATCCCTCCGACTATCCCCACAACGACTGAAACAATCCGCACCGCGAGGATAAGCCCAGCCAACTCACCCGTTGGGTCAACATAGCGCACCGGATTCCCGTTTGCGTATTGGTACAAATTATTCGCCGTCAAGGCTATTTCTATTACCGTGGGTTTGCTGCTCTAAAAGCTGTATAGGAAGAAAACGTGCGCACTTCATCAGCATATCCTAGCGGCCACCAGTCGGGCGCAACTGGGTTTTCTCTTCGATAAAATGCACGGATGAGTTCATTGTCAAATGTGAAAATAATGTCAGGACAGGGTAATTCGTGCGCTTCCTGCAACAGTTCAAAACCCCATGTTATCCTAAAGGCAGTTTCCTCTTCAACTGCAGCAATGAACACTTCCTTTGAGATACAATAATGTCTTAATAGTGTTACAACCATCATCTCATGTGGTTCAATCGAAAAATCCCTGCCTTCATAAAAAAACAACTCGCTGACCAAGTCCTCTGGAAATAGGTCGAGAACAAATCCAGATACCGTATAAAACACACGCCGCATTGTTACCTCAAAAGGAAGCTCCGATTGGATAGATAAGTTTGGTTCCAAAACAATTTCACTTGGATGATATGTTAAGGATTGCGTAGTTGTGGGCTCCGTTACAGTGACACCTGTAGTTATGGGTGTATGTGGTATCACGTCATGTTGAGTTATGCTATCTACTTGTTCAATGTAGGGGAGACATGAATGCATCAGCAAAACAAGGAGTAGCACAAGAAGAATGGTGGTTTTTTTCATAATTTATCTCCTTAAAAATTTTGGAATCTTGTGGCGCGGCTATATCTATCGGGCATGGGATTTTCGCTATAGTTCCAATTAAAATTTGGATTAAACTCAAAAACCCCATCAACTAATCTGAAGAAGGGCTGAGGGTTGTGCGCTGCAGTGCGTGTGTCTGTGGAAGTATAAACATTGCTGACATTAATACTATTATTTTCTCTGTTTGTTCGCCAAAAATCAAGGTGTAAATGTGGGCCAGTAGACGCTCCTGTGCTGCCTACTAAAGCAATTTGTTGTCCTGCAGTAACAGTGCTTCCGTTAGCAATTCTTCCATTTTGTTGCAAATGGCTATACTGAGAAAAATAAACACCTTGACCTGGTATGTCATGACGAACAGTAATATAAAAGCCTCTTCCAGTGCAAGTTCCGCGTGTGGCAACACCTGATGTAATAGCGAGAACGGCTTGACCATTGATGCCTCCGCCTGCAACATCTATGCCGCGATGGAATTGTGGATCACCAGTTACTGGATGATATCTTCTATGTCCAAAACCATCGCTTATATGATAAAAACCAGTTACTGGCCAAACAAAGGCAGATGTTCCCCCTTTGTAGCCTAAGTAAGTGTGCTAGAGTCCAAGCTCTCGAAAACATGATTGCATCAAATTCTAAAGGCTGTGATAAATAAGCACCTGCGTTAGATAAAAATCCGCTTTCAACAATAGGGTGGGTATAATTGGGAGGCATGTTTTCACGCCAAGCATTCCGCGTGGCATTCGTAACAACATGTCGATTATAATGCACCGCCTCCCATTGATACGCATGACGAAGTTCATGCACAACGGTTTGCAATACTTCAATATCAATTCGCTCTCGATTAATAGAAATTTCTCCAGAAACAGTGCAAAAACCACCCCCGCGTCCATCCAATTCTTCATTGCCTCTGAAAACGAGTCGTACTCCCGGATGTGTTATCCCCATCAGTCTGCGCACAACAACAAATAAATCGCGTATAACACTCTCTCTTATAGCTTGCGCGGCATCAGTATTTGCACGGCTCCATTGAGTTCTGCGGCTTGCGATTTCGTTAGCAGCTTGAGCTTGCAAGAGCAAGTCCCGCGTTCGTTGCTCCCACAAAGTTATCCCACCCAAGAGGCCTCTAAACATCCAAAAGATAGCACTGTTCAGCATATCCATGAATTGGAGAAATGCGGTGTTTTGCTGACCGCTACTTTGCAGCGGCCGGTTCATGCCAACCGGCGTCATTACTCTCACGCTAACAGCCACATTGTTGACCACCCTTGCAACCGCCTGCACGACCCGCACCGCAGCATGCACAATGCCCTGCACAATTCGCCGAATGAAAGCAAATTCCCCATCCGGGTCAACATACCTAATCGGGTTGCCGTTGGCGTATTGGTAGAGGTTGTTGGCCGTGAGGGCATTGCCAGCAATGAGGTGCACATCCGGGTTGAGAAAGCGACCCCAGTGTGAGGGTTGTAGTCTAGGCTGATTTACGCCCAAGAGTCATACGGCCAATTATCCCATGAGAAAAACTCGTTGATTTTTTCATTATCAAAAGTGAAAATCAAGTCAACATCATAGATTTCATAGTTTGCGCTCATTTGAGGAGTAAGCCCTCGCTCTTCTAAAAACACACGCTCTCTTTCGTTTGCCTGTTCAAAGTCCTCACGACTTATGTTAAAATCTCTAATGAAACTTACTGCAACGCATTCACGATGAAATTCACCGCTCTCAATTCGAGCCATTTCCCATGCATGGAGTATTTCACGATCCACTAGATTGGCATAGAATGCGGATAGGCTATAAAAAATCGGTCGAAATTGCCCTAATTCGGGAGGTATAATATCAGACCTTAATGTTGTGCGTTGCTCAGTGGTGGTGATTTCAATGGTTTCGGTTATTGCTTCCGTGGTTGTTTCAAGTTCCGTGGTAACGTCAGCCGGTACAGTAATATCTCCGTTGGCTTGGCAAGCAACGAGAACAATAAACAATGTCAAAATGGAAAAAATTATAATTTTTTTCATAAGTAAATCTCCTTCTAATTCGTTATTTTCAAACACTTAACAATTACAATTACGGTCGCGTCCCCTCACTTCATTCCAAACAGTGGTGGTTCCTCTGAATGTTCCCACTGGATAAAAGAAAATTGGATTGATACGATTTTGAACGCGTGAATGATTCCGATCTACATCGCAACAACCATTTGGTCCCCAAACAGTGCCACTGTTTGAAATTTCAAAATGCAAGTGATAATTCGGACCTAATGTGCCATTTGGATGAAATTCCGGATCGGGACTGTTGCCAACTTGACCTAATACTTGGCCTTTTGCAACTGGATCGTTTCTCCGTAATGTCGGCGCATTTTGCATATGCATGTATGTGAAAATCAAATAATGGCCAGTTCTAGGGTCTTTCAATGTATCTGACCGAAATGAAATAGAATAACCTTGACTGAGTGTTCGGTCAGTATTAACATTTTCAACATAACCACTGGTAACCGCAATAAGATTTCTATTCTTGATTTGTCCAGCTGTTCCTGTTGTAATGTCAATTCCTAAGTGGAAAGAACCCCAGCGCGGTTCAAATCTTGATGAAATGAAGTTGGCGTTATTTATTGGAGCTTGTATGAAATATCCAATACCCATCGCAAGATATTGTGCCGCTGTGCCGCGTACAACATCTGCTAATGGCGGACAACGCACGGCTCCTCCTGTAGGTGGTGGTGGCGGGTCATCATCCCCTGGTTCATCGCCCCCGCCGCCAATATCAATCCCAAATACTACCAACAGGACGGCAGCAATACCCTTTAAAACCCATTGCCAAGCACCATATAAGAACCCCGCAATCGCCGGTGCTTGCCAAACTCCCACAGCACCAATACCTGCGATTGTTAAGCCAACGACAATGCCGCCGAATATCGTCCAGCCGTTTGCTCCGCCGCGACGGTCTGCTAGCCGCCTTGCGGTAGCAAAGCCAGAAAGAATACCTCCGACTATTCCCACAACGACTGAAACAATCCGCACCGCGAGGATAAGCCCAGCCAACTCTCCCGTTGGGTCAACATACCTAATGGGGTTGCCATTGGCATATTGGTAGAGGTTGTTCGCGGTCAGGGCATTGCCAGCAATGAGGTACACATCAGCGTTGAGGAACCTGCCCCAATGCGGGTTATACCACCTTGTGTGCAGATAATACAGGCCGACGGTGTCGTCGAAGTAGTACCCACGGTAGCGTATCGGGTTAATCTCCGCCAGTTCGCCCGACATATACAAGATATTCCCATACGCATCATATGCGTACTCAGCCACAACATTGCCGGCCTCGCACACAATGGCAACCACATCGCCCAGCACATTGTATACATAGAAGAATACATCGCCATTGAGCCTAAACCCGAGCGGCACACCATCGGCATCATGTGCCCAATCAATGGTTTCATCGCCTGTTTGGCGGCGAATGAGCAGACCCTCCACCCAAGTGTAATTGGTCACCACACCGTTGACAACCCGCTGTGTGCGGCGACCATCAGCATCATAGCGGAACGTGATGTCCTGTCCATTTCCACTCACACCTGCAAGTTGTCGACCATGCTGCCACGCGAAGCTCAATCCATTGTATGTCAACGGATTACCCATGGCATCATAAGTAATTGCATTGCCGTTGTGAGCAGTCATTTGGTCGGGCCAGTTTGGGTTGTCAAAGCTGTTTGGCACGGTTTGCAGCACCAGGCCGGGATTGTCGTTTAACGTGAACGCATGCGTGGTTGTACTTATGATGTTGCCCGCCGTGTCGTATACATATTGTTTTGTACGATTGAAGCGTTCATTATCCTCGCGCACCAAGCGATTAAGTCCATCATAGCTAAAACGAGTGATATAGCCATCCACATCCGTGATGGTACGGATATTACCAAGGTCATCGTGGGTGAGGGTATACTCCCACCGCGTTTCGTCTTGTAGCTGTATGAGCAATCGCTCAATCAAATCGCCTGCGCTGTGCTCTGTGTCAGTAAAGGCGTAGCTTCTTTGTAGATTGCCTAATTGCATATATTGCAAGCGATTAAGCGCATCAAAGTCATAGTCTACAAATATGCCACCAAGGCTGTGCAAAATTGCGGAAATCGGTCGTCCATCTTCTGCATATTCGTACTCTACATCTGAAATTATAGCACCATTTTGGCTCACGGTTAAGCGGCTGAGGTTATTTGAACGCAGGTCATGCGCAAACTGCGCCTGCGTGCCGTCACTGCCCACCATGCTCGCCAAGCGACCCGAAACATCATAATGGAAGTCCCAAGTTACA
>Ga0131853_10004669_pt1 | contig 24569 bp, 26 predicted proteins | sample TergutLab28metaG_FD_92764 | JGI IMG/M metagenome (GOLD analysis project Ga0131853, IMG submission 92764) | Labiotermes labralis P1 segment gut microbial communities from Petit-Saut dam, French Guiana - Lab288 P1 (version 2) (version 2) | ecosystem: Host-associated > Arthropoda: Insects >...
AATTTCAAATATGCTAATAGGTTCGCGCTTGATGGATATTTGAACGGCTATATTATGTTCAATTTCTTCTTTGCGTTTTTCTAGCTGCTCTAGGCGGGTTTTGGTTGAGTTGGTTATGATGCCCTGCTCCATTGCCGAAAGTAAATTATTTATTGAACGGTCGTTCTCGTTTTGCTTGCGCCTAAACTCTTCTAGTAATTCATTTTGTCCGATGTATGCGTTAAACTTCGCGGTTACTTGCTGGGCTATATCTGAAATTAGCTTATCTGTTAAAATGCTTTCCTGTATTGCTTTTACTATTTTTTTTTCTAAAAAGTCCTTTATTTTTAAACTCAAAAACTATTTGCCCCCTCATCCTCGTCCACACTATCTGATGATTGAATCTCTTCTAAAAACATATCAAATGCTGATTTATACAATCTGTCTTGAACAATACGATATTTTTCATACTCGCCCTCTGCGTAGATTTTTGCCTCTAAAGCACTTACACTTCCAGCATCAGCCAGCAAAGGTCGTCCTGCTGCCATTAAAAACAAATTCAATCTTTTCGCCCAATCATCTTAGGACATAGGCACTCGACTAAGAGCCTGTAATTCTGCAAACTCAATGTATGCCATTACAATCCTCTCTAGCCCTCCATTTCTTTAGTATTAAGATAATTTTTTGTTATTGTCACATCCGACTTTCTTATCTTGCCATGAGGAGCTTGCTCCCATGTAGTTAAATCCATATGGTCTTTTTCAGCGTCAGCTCTTTCCTTAATAACTTCAGCCGCTGTATGCTGATGAATTGCAAAATGCAACTTGTTTTGAACAACCTTGAAAAATTTATCCGTTTTTTTAGACTTAGAATTATAATCATAGCTTAGCGCATAGATGTCAGCAATCTTTTGATAAAACTTACGCTCTGATAACCTAATTTCACGAATATCTTCCAAGAGATTTTCAAAATAAACCTTAGAAAAAATTCTATCGTGCTTTAGTCTTTCTTTGTCCACTACATAAGCTTTAAGCGCAAACTCTGCCGAAACATCTGCCGCCCATTTTCTAAACTCTATAGCTCTTTTAGAATTAACCTTAAAGCCAACAGCTATAATGGCTTGTAGATTATAATATTTTTGATTATAACTTTTGCCATCCGAGGCAGTTGTTCGGAAATTCCGAACAACTGAATTTTCATCCAACTCACTACTTTCAAAAACAGTTTTCAAATGTTCAGAAATTGTACTTTTAGCAACATCATACAATTTACATAATAATTTTTGCGTTAACCAAACATTTTCTTCTATCACTAAGACATCTACACCATCTCCCCTATTTTCTCTATAAAAAACGAGAAAATCGTGGGTGCTATTACGAACCACAATTTGTTTTTCGTCATTTTTACTTTTCATACAAACTCCTATAACTTTATTATGAGAACTGATTATCTTAACTTTTAAAAACTATACCTTTATCAGTCGTATCAACTGATTTTAAAAAGTGTTTACAAGCGACTTATGAAGATGTTAGTCTAGCTTCCCTTTAAGTAAGATCATCTTCAGTTAATAGCCCAAAATAACACCTTTTACTTTTAGCAACATATTCTGCCAGAATAGGCTTTCAGTTAAATTTGTTGTTGGATTTTATCATAATTCTTTTCTCCATTTTCCCATTAAGCAAATTGTTTTACCACTTTTATAAGATCTTTAATTACATCCACATCTGCACCTTCTCCCCATGACAACCGAATAGCACTCTCTACAATTTCTTCGCTCAGCCCCATAGCTTTCAACACATAACTATGATTATAATCTTTTGCAGTACAAGCTGAACCGTTTGATATCGAACAATGTTTCTTCATTGCTACTAAAAGAGCTTCCGAGTCGACACCAATGAAACTCACATTTATCGTATTAGACATACAAAATTCCTGTTCACCGTTTATGATAAATTTTAACCCTGATTTATTTAATTCTGTCAATATTTTTTGTTTCACTTGCTTGCAGTGATTATTTCTATCCTCGTAACTATTTAATGCCACTTCGCAAGCTTTCCCCAATCCTGCAACTAACGCTACTGGTATCGTGCCTGACCTCATTCCATTTTCTTGACCACCACCCCACAAAAGAGGTTTAACTGGTGGCTTAATATAATTTATTTTACGCATAACTAAAAGACCTATACCTTGTGGACCATATACCTTATGCGCCGTAGCGGATAGAAAATCATACTCCACATCTCGCAACTCCTCAACCAATTTGCCAAATGACTGAGCAGCATCCACATGGAAATAAATTTTCCTCTTCCTGCAATAATCGCCAATTTCTTTAATTGGCTGAATTATTCCCGTTTCATTATTTACATGCTGCACCGTCACAAGCATAGTTTCATCTGTTATTTTTGATATCGCTTCACCAGCATCAATTCTACCAGACGCATCAAGAGCAACATAATCAACTTTAAATCCTTGCTTCTCTAAAACCTTGATGGGCTCAAGAGTTGCCTTATGCTCTATTTTAGTGGTTACTATTTTCTTTTTCCCCACTTCCAATCCCCATTCTAATAATCCTAATATTAAAATATTAGAGCTCTCCGTTGCCCCACTTGTAAAAATAACTTCCGTCTTTTCAATTCCAAGCAATTTAGCAACATTTACTCTAGCCTCTTCTACTATTTCCCTTGCTGAATTTCCATGCTCGTGCGTTCTACTATCAGCATTGCCAAAAATATTCTTATAAACCGAAATCATATAATCTAAGACTTCCTCATTTATGGGAGTTGATGCGTTGTAATCTAGATATTTTATCATTATATAATCCCTACCTTATCATTTGCTCTCATAATCAAATCGTCCACGCTTTTGATATAATTAGTTGAGGACAAGTAAGCAATACCTCTATGCAAATGTAGCTTAAATTGTTGTTGTAAAGTTTCTTTCTCCACTCCAAGACCGTCATTAATGCAACGCTGCTTAATCATCATCTCATATATTTCATGATACTCTCCTCCAAATACTTGCCACGACATCTCTAAATTGCTGTCTGAAGCCAAACCTTCAGGAGCAGGAATTGTTGGTTCACTTAAAGAAAAGCATAATGCCCATCTACACAAAACATTCCAGTTTTGAATTCCTGTTTTACTTTTTAATCTTATCAATCTGTCTTTATCGTCTTTTGATAATTTAATTTGTTTTACAATCATAATTAAAAATACCTCCCTGCAACTATCTTTGTATATCGACCTTCTTCATTGTAGTCCAATAAATATTTTCTAGCAATGTATTTTTCTAATTTTTCTTCTATCTTTCCTGTTATTTCAGCATCTGTAGAAAATATAACTACTTGCTGACCTGCTTTTGGAAGATAATTTTTCGCAAACAACTCTCTATGCACATGATCCAGCCTTGCCAATGGTGTATCAATAATCATCGGGAAATTCTGACGAGAACACTCTATGATGCCCCATATAATAGCCGTAGAAAGTAACTGCTTTTCACCTGCTGAAAGTTGTCTGTTGAAAATTTGTTGCTTATCTCCACAAAATAAACTCATCACCAAAGTTCCCTTGTCAAAAACAATCTCGTTTACCAAAGACTTTTTGCCTATTATTTTCTTAAATTTCTTGGTCACAATCTCTGACAGCATGGACACTTTCATTCCTTGAACAGCTTGCTTGTATCTTGATAAAATTTTCTTTATCTTTACAGAATAAGAAAGTAATCTTTTAGCATTGTCTTCTGTCTCACCACTATCAATATATTTCAGCATAATATCATTCAATTGTCGCTCTATTCCTTCGCCCTTTTTCTTCAAACCATGTATTTCGCTCGCCAACTTCTCCTCATCAGATTCTAGCTTTCCTATGGTTTTATTTAGTGAAACAATTTTATCAACAAGGCTTTGTATTTCCTTTGAATTAACCTCTGTTTCTAAATACAAAGTATCTACTACTACGCTACTTGCAGTAGCATCTCCTTGCGCAAAAAGATCTTGCATTTTCTGCATCTCCAAGGTTTCATCACATGCCACTAAAAAGCGTGCTTGCTCTATCGCCAGCACTGATGCATTAAAAACATCATTTTCCACTCTAAGTTCCTTTTCTATCCTTTGTTTTTTATCATTAAAAGCAGAGACAATATTTTTAGGAATTTCTCCTACTTGAAGTAAAAATTTTTCCACTCCCTTTATCTCTTGTATTTCTTTTTTATATATCTCTTGTGCCTCTATTGAACCCAACGCTTGTGCAACAAAATCTTTCACTATCATTAGCGGAAGATACCCTGAAACTCTGTCATAAATCTGAGTCTCTATCTCCTTTTTTTGTATCTCCTCCTTGTTTTTAATTGAAGAAACTTCTTCACGCCTTGCAAATAAATTCCCTTTTTCTTTTAAAAATTTTCTTTCTGCATCTGCTAATTTTTTATTATTTTCCGCTAATTTTTGCAATAGTTCAGCTTGGCTTGCTGTAATACTTTTTATCCTTCCCTCTACTTCTTCTCTTTCCTGATGCAACATCTTTACCTCTATGTCATTACGCTCTATTTCTTTGAATATCTTATTTTTTGTAGTTATCGTTTTTAAATCAACATATAACTGATCAATCGCATCCAATCCGAACAATACTTTAATAGAATCTGCTATCTTGCTATCACTATCATCTCGCATCAATTCTGCTACACGTTCACCATCGAATAGAAAAAATTTAGACAAGCCTACTGGCATTATGTGCTCTATCTGATTGTCCCAATCATCAGTCAATAACCTATCAAAAACACTATCACGAAATACCTCGAAAGAACTTTTTAAGCCCTTTTCTGTTTCTTCCCAGTCTCGTTTTACCACTATGTTTGATTTCTTGCCTTCAAAGAATGTGCTTATATTTAGTTCAAGGTTAATCGTTTTGTTTCTGTTAGTTCTATTTATAAACTTTGTAATATATTGTGAGAATGTTAAAGGTGATGACTCTAAAAAAGCATAAGACCTACTACCATATAAGCATAATAAAATAGCCTCTAAAATAGTTGTTTTCCCTCTGCCATTTGCTCCTCCAATTAATACAATTGGTCTGCTTGATTCCGTAGAAGTGAAATCAAGAAAATTGTCTTCTCCTGCATATAATCCAAAATTAGACATATTTATTGAATTAATCTTCATCATTGACCTCCTCATCTCTTTCTAAGTTACTAAACATCCCATCCATAAATTCCTCATTGGCTTCTTCACGGCGTATTTGAAACTTTTGCGCAAAAGCTAATGCGTCTTCTTCGTTTCTATAATAAAATCTTTCAATAGTTTTTGTTAACTTTTCAGTAAGACCAACACGCCTTCTTGTGTTGCTATTCTTCCGTTCAATTTGAATCAACGCTGACATCATTTTAAATAGAAGTTCTTCCTCTTGAAACTCTTCTTCGCATATTTCTTTTAAAATATCATATTCTACCAAACCAAAATCTAAGTTTTGTTTTTTTGTATCCAAAACTTTGTTTTTTACCTCTTCATAAATTCTAGGTACCGCATCATCTAACTCAAACTTTTCTTCTACCCATATTCGTCTTATTTCCAAAAGCTCTTCTTCCGTTATGATTTTAAAGTTTTCAAAACCCTTTACTGTTTGCCGTATATTTGTCTCTATTTCAAGTAAAGTCCTTAGCCATCCTTCTCTAACTTCTTTTTTATAAGGACCATGCACTAGCCTGTTATTATAAATCTTCAACTTTCCACTCATAAGCGTAAAATCTCTATTCAGTCTGTCATGTTCGTGGTCTCCAAAATCGTCCCTAAATTGAAGCAACGGAATCATCCATGCTTTTTCATCATCATTATGAACCATTGCAGCCAAAGAACTATCTTTAGCGACAAGTGTACACACCCAACAACCAAAACGACTTTTCCCACAACTTGGTGTGTCTGTGGACATGACAATTGGACACTCGTTATCCTTTGTCGCCCCTCTATACATCGTTAAAAGTTCTCTGTTGCTATTGCTCCATGGATTAGGATATTGTAACAAATATGCCCACACATCATCATCAGTCCAATTTTTTATGGGCATAAATTCAGTTTTGTTTTGCAAGCTCGTCTTTGACAAAAGACCCTCACGATACTCATATTGTTCTCGCTCTGTTATCATACGCATACGATTTGCACTTTCAGCTTTTCGCGTCCCAAGAACAACTATTACTTCTCCGTATTCAGAAACTACCTTTTGAATAAAGATATTTGTAGATTTGATTTTTAATCTTTCTGTACACCAGCGAAAGTTTTTTCTAGGATAAGGATATCCTTTGCCTAGCAAGCATACCCAAAACCTATCCTTAAGTTCTGGCAATAAAATATGTGCTTCAAAAGGTAAGCCACTTGCTGTAGCAGCTCTATTGATTTTATTCAAAGAAACCTCTACCCATTTCGCCACTACAGGGGATTCAACAAGGGTATCATTGGTAATCACATAAATTTTCTTTTTGCGCTCTTCTTCTGGCAATTCAGAAATAGCAGTCCATACCAACTGAAGAACAGCCGTGCTGTCCTTTCCTCCAGAATATCCTACAACCCAAGGAATTTGGTCAGCTAAATATACACGCTTAATCATTTCTATAGTGTTATTTACTTGTTCTCTATTTATCACCAGCTTCCTCCTCAAAATTTTTAAGTATAAATTTTGAAAGTGAATTTATATAAATATCTGCACCGCCTATTCTTTTTCCATTCATAACAACCCCTTGTAATAGCGGCGAATTTCTTTGAAAATCAATTTTAGAAAGAAAAGTCAATTTTCCCAAATAAGCTTCCCCATGCTTTTTAAAGAGAGTATTTCCTACTATACCTAGCGCCTTGATAAAAACAGCATGTCCACTAACATACCCTTTTCTTAAATCTACTGGTGAGAGAGTTCCACAAATTACATCCTTCCATTCGGTCAATTTGTCTCTGCATGCATTGAAAAAAGAAACTATCATTTCTTTTGTTTGATTTTCTTCTAACTCCAAAGAAGAAGTCAAAAGTTTAGCTGCGTTAGAGATTCCGCTTAAAGTAAACACATTTTTAGAACGATTAGATATTGTTGCTTTACATATTTCAACCTTATCTTTAAAAATAGGGATTTCAAGGATTGCCGACTTTAAAAGAATGTTGAAAGGGTCTCTGCTATCATAATGCAAGCTTAGTGACCTAGTCGGCTTTACTGCATGCTTGTTAAGGTCAGAAAACATCTGTTGAGAACGAACTAGTCCCTGATCTCTATAAAAAACTATCACAATGTGCTCGCTTCTCAACTCTGGCTTCTGTTTCAATGCCTCGATTAATGCTTGCCTTCTATGTTGACCATCATTTACAATTATCTGTGAATCAGCCCCTATTCGAAGTATTCCGACTTGAGCGGTGGAGTCCTGCGAAATAAAATCAAACTCACCATCAATAGATGCTGTCAAAGCTGAAAAAATATATGAAGTTGGATTTTCTAATATGTAATCTCTAATTTCTGGGATTCGAGCTTTATTTAAAATTCTTTGAGACCTCATTTCTGGCGGAAGAGATTCGTCATTATACTTGAAAAGTTTTACCACAAATTCAATAGGACACATTGCACTATAGTACACTGCGCCCGCTTGCACGCCTTTAACTGCACTCATTTCTATTGCTGCCGTTTGGCTAACCATTTATCATCTCCATTTTGGAAGTTTAAAAAAATTCTTTGGAAGTATTATAATAATACTTCCAAAGGGATGTCAAGCGAAATTCCTTAATAATTTTTCTTCTTTAATCTTAACTTTGATTTATAACCGAAGATTTCACTGCAACAGTTATCTTTCTTAATAATTCATTTTCCTTTTCTGCATCAAAATATTCCCTATAAAAGTTTATGTACTTAGTTTGTATATCACTTTGGCTCAAATTTTGTTCCTTTGCTTCAACTAATTGCAAATATGAATTTAAAGTTTCAATATGTTCAATGTAAACTCTAATAATTTTAGGAACTGCACCACCAAAATACTCTTTAATTTTTACTATTTTTTTTACAATATCCAAACTACCTAAATTTTGATTAAATTCAGTTTTTAAGACAATGTAGTTTATCGTTTTTTTCTTATACCCTGAAAGCTGTTTTTTTAAAACACTTCCCCTTGGTAATGTTTCAAAAAGTCTGATATCTATGCCCCCTTCGACCTTCCACACAACCACATCTGAGTTCTGTACAATCAAATGCTCCCTGTTGTAAATTTCAAAATCATATACATTACTAAGCGCATTTTGTGATAATATGTAAAAATCAGCCACAGAGCTTGCGGCAAAAAGAGCCTCTTTGCTAAAATTAGCTTGCATTCTGAAACTATCACACGCTACCCTTTTCAGTGATTTGTATGCGCTGGAAACTGCTGTAGCTTTGTTTTCTACATTATCTAACAATGATGAGGAAATAGTATAATCTAATCTATCATTGTTCTTTTTTGCCTCATCTGCCATAAATAATGCGTAATATATATACGCATGTGTTATAATAACTTTAATTGCGCTTTTATTAAAACTCGCCTTAAGCGCAATATCTTTTTTTAAGCAATTTATCAAAAATAAAAATGGCAGTTTATGAATAAGTACTGGACTCTGCATAATACCCAAACTCATTTTTATAAATTTCTCGCGTTCGTTTTGCACACTAAATGTTTGAGTGTCAGCAAAAAGATCTTCAAACCGATAATTCATATCCGATAAGCTATTATAAAATTCTATCACATTATTGCCGTATGTTATAATATCATCCAATATCGCCTGTGTTTGATCTGTGTCTTTTCCTTCCAAATAATGAACTCTTTTGCCCCATAAAGTTAAATCAGCAGTTATTTTCTTTGCACTACTTTGATGAGATAATAAATAATAGTACAAAAATTCTCCTAAGTTGTCATACTCTATTTTCTTGAAATTCTTACCCAGCAATACAATGTCCTTCCACTTTTCTTTAAGGCTAGAATGATAAGTATTGTCAATATTCTTAAAGCAATATCCCTTGAAAATATCTGTACTGCTCAATGGCTGTAATTTATAATTGATGTCTAAAAACATTTCTTCTGTGGAATAATTAGATGACTCATTGATAAGCACCAAAAGTTTTGAAGAATACAGTTTTGCCTTGAAACTTCGCAACCCTGTAATATCTTTCTTAAGTACCTCAAAAATTATGCTATATGCTTCTTTAAACTTAGCATCTTGAAAATAAATATCGTTTTCAATGTCTAACTCTAGTTTATTTCCATTAAGATTTACAAATTTGCCTAGTGACTCATTTTGTAAAAATAAACTTTGGTCTTGTATTTGGAAATTAATTTTTCCTCTAATAATCTCTTGCTCTTGTACGCTTGGTGGCATATTTTCACCATAAATATTATGAATCGCCATTAGTGCCAACAAAATCGTCGTCAAACGCTGTTGCCCATCTGTGACCTCATAGTGACCACCAGTATCACCGTCTATCTCATCAAGCAGAATATTTCCTATAAACTTTTCTTGATTTTTAATATCATTGATAAAATCCTCCACTCTACCAACATCCCATTTATATTCCCTTTGATATTTTGGAATAACTAACTGTTGATGAGTTTCTTTAAAATTATCATCTGTCATGGCAACCATGCTTTCCACATTTGTTATAAATGATTTCATTTGTATTCTCTCCTAATTGTTTTTGCTTATTTGCTGAAGCAAATCATTAAACGCTACCAACCAAGTAGCTAAAGTAATAGGTGGCGATATTGTTTCTACTAAATTTTCAATTCCTGCAAAAGCATAAGCGTCAAGCCGTTCAATCCCTAGTTTACTTAACCTTGTTGGGGTTTCATGGTTAATAAGCTTTGTCATTAGCTTCTCTAGCTCTCTTGGGGTTGTTTCGTCCGTACCACTATGTTTAATTTCTGATGCAATCAACAGCCCAGCAATATAATCTCTAGATTCTATATAATCCTCCGGATAACCTTGGCGCATAAACGACTCAAATTCACTATCATTCTTACTTTCTAAATTCACTGGCTTTTCTAACGCAAAACCAATAAGTGCACAGTAATAATACGCATCAAAAAGATTTAATCTATTTTCTTCCGTTTTTCCACCACCACGATTCATGATCTTCTCAAAATATTTTGCTGCCCTACTAGGTAATCTAAAAGCCACTATTTTTCGTCCTCCTTAATTGTATTTTGAAATTTGTCAAAAAAATCTTGCCCATACTCACAACGAGCTTTGTCGCCTACTAATCCCATCTGTTCAAGCTCTTCCTTTGAAATAATTGTTGCAAACTCCGCTTTATCATTTTTATAAAAAACATCTGCAAAATCTTTTACTTCTGGAGGTATAACAAATACTATCAATTGATCGAAAAACTCTGGCAAACATCTTGCAATTTCTTTGCGCACTGTAAAGTCAATTTTCCCGGCAGGAGAATCTATAACAAAAGGAAACTGAAATGAAGACTCTTCAAATAAAGTCCCTATAAATGCATAGGCAATATCTAACGACTGTCCTTCAGAGCCTGCTGCTCTGTCTAAAATAATACTGTCCTTGATTTCAATAATTTTTATGTCGTCAGTAGTAATAATGCTAGCTATTTTCTCGTTAGCTTTTTCAATGATACTCTTTTTTAATTTTTCTAAAGCTCTTCTTTTTACTTCTTTACAATACTTTTGAAATTTTTCCACACGCTTTCTGCTTTCAACAGTTTTTGTCGCCTTGTCAACAGCCTCTTGCGCTTCCCTTGTTTTTTCTTCTGCAAGTTTCAAATTATTACGCTCATTGTGAGTAGTTGTTGTTTTCTTGCATGTCAAAATATCGTATTCCGCTTGCTTCTCAAGTTTACTCGCCTCATCCGCGTCAATTGATTGCTGAATTGCTTTTATCTCATCATCTGCGCCTTCCAACAATTTGTCATTTATGCGCTCAATTGATGCTACGACTTTATCATGCTCATCATTCAAATCCCTAAGCCTGTCTATCGCAGCTAAAAGTGTAGATTCGTTACTTACATTACTTCCTAATTTATCTTTGATTGCATTAAGCGCAATCAACTGTTCTTCTCCTAAAAATTCTTCTGCCTTTTTAAGTATAATTTCCCTTTCGCTTTCACCGATATCTCTATCGCAAATACATTTTGGAGAATTAGCCAATGCGTTAAAAAAATCTTTTGACACCGAGCGTGGTAACTTAAGTGTCTGCATATTTTTTGCAAGTCTCGTCATAATTGTGTTAAATTTAGGCGCTGTCGCTTGAGTTAAACGCAAAAGCCTCTTTGCATCAACAACTGTATTGATAATGTCTTGAGCAATACGCCTTTTCTCATCTTCTTTATTTTTTTTCTGCTGATTAAGACCCACTTCTTTAGCAAGACTATCATCAACCCTTGCTTTGTTTTCGGAAATTCTATCTTCTAGTTCCTTAAGCCCTGCTTCAAGTCGACTTTCCTTTAGTTTCAATTCTTCTTCTTGCGCTTTTTTATTTTGCAAAACTGTTTTCATTTTCTTAAAACCTTGGTCTGATCCACCCCTTGCACCCTTTTCTTTCATTTTTTCTAAGTAACTACTGGCCTTACCGCTAATATCGTCAAAAATATTCAAGCGATACAAATAATGGATTGCATCCTCTGCTTCTTTTGATTTATTACTCATTGTCTTTTTTGCTTGCTCACCATCAAAAATAAATCGGCTAACAAATTGCTCTGAAAAAATATCACTATAAAACGATTTAAGTTTCCAACTATCCTCTTTTCCACCACCTATTTGAGCTGCGGATATTGTTTGATAATATGCTGTTTTATTTACATAATTTAATAAAATTTTTATCGTATACTGTCTATCATCTAATTTAAAGTCAAGTGAGAAAAAGCCTTCCTCAACTTTTTTGTTTCTAGGAGCATATTCTTTAATAACCTTTTCATCCCATTTATCCACGCTTCTATCAAAAATTGCTCGCATTAAGTTAATGGTGGTAGTCTTGCCTGTTCCATTTGACATCATAAAAAAGTGAATGTCTTTCTCTACATCCAATGCTATTTTTAAACTTTCTATTTTTCGAATGTTTTGATATTCCCAGCCTAAAATTCTAATTTTCATCATTCACCTCCATTTCAATAGCAAAAAGCACATCCTCTAGATCACTGCCAGATGCAGTTGATTCTAAAGAATTTTGTATATAACGAGAAAACTTTCGTTTAAATTCTTCTGACTCATCCAAACCGTCAAAAAACTCTTGGATAGCTTTTTCTATCTCTATTATCATTCAGTTACCCTCCTTGTTTTAGAAACCTCTAACAGCCAACGAGATCTCTCTTCATCTGTCTGCGACTCATCACAAACAAAATCTATTACGCAAGCTTTTTTGTTTGGATCATCGGGATTTACCCTAAGGCTACGCCCTATTCTTTGTATTGTGACAAGCTTTGTCTTATCCGAAGAAAATAAGATAATGTTTTGCACAGTTTTAATATCCACGCCTTCTGATAATTTTTTACAACTGACAAGACATTTCAGCTTTCCCTTTGCAAATTTTTGCAAATATTCCTTTTGGTCTTCTGCAAAATAAGTATGGTAATCTTGACAATAGTCCAACAAAATGTTTTGTACTTGTTCTCCATACTCTTTTGTTTCAACAAAAATTAAACAGTTTTCTAGCAAATTACCGTTTTTGTTTTTGTTATCTTCTAACAATTTCTTAAATAATGGTAATTTTTGTTTGGACAACTTATAAACATTAGCCAATTCTCGCCATTGGTCTTCAATATTAAAAGGCTCTTTTTCATTTTTCTTCACAGCATACTTTGCATTGATACGCTTAATTGCTGCTTTATCTTCTTTTGACAATGCAAAACTTATTGGATTGTAATCAAACTCACACAAAACACCTCTTTTGATAGCATCTTGAAGAGTAAACTCAAAAATCGTTTTCCCAATCTCATTCTCTATAAACTGGTTGCCTTCTTCATCATATTCGCGCTCTGGTGTAGCACTTAATCCCAATCGATAAGTAAATTTGCTAAATGTTCCTGACAAGTTTTTAACCAAAGTTGCAGAGCCCATCCCGTGAACTTCATCAAAAACAAACATAGTATTTTTATAGGCATCTGTGTTATCCCTAATCAAACCTGCTACCACTTGATTTAAATACTCATGATTTCTACTTACTAATAATATATTGCGCTTATTGCTATTTATAAAATCAGTCATTCCTTTAGTACCCGCATAGTGCTTCCTAATCAATAAGTCAGCAAAATTATCACTCAATTCTTTATACCACTGATCTAATAAATCGTCTCCTCTCATGGCTATGACAATTTTTTTGATTTTATTCTCTTGAAACAACTGTTGCATAATTCTCATAGCTGTGCGTGTTTTGCCTGTTCCCGTCGCCATCTCTAAAACACCATGTTTTTTCTGTAAAAATATTTCAATCGCTTCGCCCTGATGTCTCCACTTACTTCCATCTTTTTTCTTAAACGGATTTTCAGCGTTCCTTAGTTTAAAAATTCTATCCCTTATTGCACTAGAAACAGAGTAAACTTTTACATTAAAATCCTCGCCGTTCCAAAGCTTTTCAAACCTTACCTTATCAGCATCTATATATTCTTTTCCTTTATCCCATGATTTAAAAACATATAATGTTTCATAATTATAAGTTCCCATACGACTGTCATTTATTGAGCCAGAAAAAGATAGTTTTTCTCCTTCACTATTTTCAAATATTCCAAACTTAGGATGAAACATTCCACCTAAAAGTGCGTTGACAGGAATTGCAAATTTAAACTCCATCACGCCAGAAAAAACAAGCCATGCCAACGCATTCGCTGCGTCAGCCGAAATTTCTTTTTGTAAGTTTTCGATTGACTCTAGCAACGCTTTCTCAAATATTTCAAATCTTTCGCTTTCTTTTTGGCTATTTTCAAAAGCTAGCACTTCTTCCGCAGACAAAATAGGACTTACTAAAAATCTCGCATGTCCTCCTCTAATCGCAAAATCACTCATCCCTGCAGAGTTCATAGCCAACCATTCTTTACTGAAAAAACCAACACCTCTATCATATTTTACAGACCACTTCAAACAAGGCTCGAAGAAATCCTCTACGACCCGACTGTCTGATGTACTAAAAGTTTTTTGAATTTCATGTATTGTTTTCTTTATCATCTTCAGTATAATACAAATATCTTGAGTACAGTATACTTTATCCCGACAGAAAACACAAGCATTTTACTCCATTGTTTAATTTTGATTTTGTAATGAACCTATATACACCTACTCCTCATCTATTATTCTTTCTTCAATACAAACACTCTGCTAAACAATATCACTACACCCACCAAATCTCCGCCACTAATTCATATCTTATAACATTTTTGTGTTCAACTACTATGCAACATGGGGCACCAAAACTGCTCTCATCTACTTAGATAGGTGGGGGCAGTTTTGTAATAACTTTAAAATAGTTTCTTCCTGTCTTAATGCTACTTGTTCACCAAAATCAAGCAGTATACTAATTTGATTTATTGTGCTTGCAATGCTCCCCTCTTTCCTTGAACCCTCTAGCTCACACAGCACTATTTGGATAATCTCAAAAATACTTTTTGTGCGCAAATTACTGCGCTCCATTTCATCAATCAATTCAAGATATTCATTCTTAGTCTGTAAATTAGGTGTGGTTATACTGTCTTGTGCTTGCATTATAGTTGCCTCCATATCAATATGGTACATTTGTCAAACGGATAAGTCAAGCAAAATATTCGTCAAACTAATATAATATTTACATGGAAGTCTTCGGAAACAATTTTAAAGAATTAAGAATGGTCAATAATAAAAGCCAAAATGAAATGGCTAAAATACTACATATATCGCAATCAACAATCAGCAATTGGGAAGCAGGACGGCAAATACCAGAAATCCCCATGCTTATTACTATCGCTAAATATTTTGAAGTTTCTACTGATTACCTTTTAGGTTTAGAGTGATAAAAAAGCACCCTGCCTATCCCCTGTCGTTGCGAGGCATTGCAAGCTTTGTAGTGAAGTTGGCTTTGTTGCCGAAGCAATCCAAGAACTCTTTGCATGTCACGCAAAAATAAACCCAAACTAATCTTGTCTGGATTGCTTCGACCATAAATCAAATCTCATGTACTTGTCTGCAAGGTCTCGCAACGACGGTGTATAAACAAAAAGGAGGTATATAATTAAGGTACATAAGAAGCTAGGACTTACTTTAAGTCCTCACACTCGTAGATATACACTTTTGTATATCGTAGTTAAAAAATTAAAACTTTAGGAGACAAAAATTATGAAAACTAAAACTAAAAACAAATCAAAAATGTTGGCGGCACTGCTTATAGCAGTTCTATTAGCAATAGCCTTTATAGGCGCGATGTTTGCAGCGCAAACACCAATGACACAAGCTTCGGCACAAATTAATGAATCACTAAATGGAAAATGGAATCCATTTTATGAATCGTGGGGAAAAAGTGACAATCATGAGTGGCTACACGATATTAATAATCGGCGGAATAAAATTAAAATGCAACTAATCAATAATAGCAGTTGTTACCATATAATTGATTTAAATGACATGTCCGTCACCAATAGTCGTCCCGATAACGAATGTGGTTGCTGTGTGAGCATTAATCCTTATAATTATTCAATAACCATAGAGGCTTGGTGTCTAGTAAGTCAAGGTGGTTGGGCTACGAATGTATATTTTTCTTTTTATTCTGGCAAGCCCTACATTCAAAGAATTACTAGCAATTCCAACAGTGCTGATATTCATATTATTAGGCTGTATGAATGGGTGGTTTTGCCAAGTTGGGTGTTTGTGCATCAACTTAATTGTTATACTGAAACATGGACAGCCTCTTCCCCTCAGGAAAGAATTAAAGTGCGAGGTATGGGGGATGAAATTATTCTCTATCCAGGCTGGGATGGTTGGATTGGCGGCGATTATATTGTATTATTTTGCGGTCTAACTTTAACTGTAATGCCTTGGAATCACAGTGGTTTCTCCGCTAGAATTTATCAATGGATGTAAGTGTAAATAAAAATGCAGGGGCGGCATTTGCCGCCCCTGCATTTTTATTTTTTATATCACGCTAAAAAGCAACTCCGCATAAGATGGCAGCGGCCAATGCTTTTTAGCTACCATAGTTTCTAACTCGTCAACGACAACGCGCAATTCGCCCATGGCGAAAAATACTTTATCTTTAAAATGCTTGGCTTGGTCGATAGCGGATTTTTCTTGTTTTTTAGTTTCGGCAACAGCTTTTTCTAGTTTAACTAACGCTTTTAACATTTTGCCGCAATTGGCGGAAACATTTTTTAAAACTGTAGATTCCATCGTATTATCAAAAGAACCCAAAGCGGTCTTATCTTTAAGCAGTTTGGCTAACTCGTTTTGATATGACACACATGCAGGAATAATCCATGATTTGACTAAATCAATCATGGTTAGTGCTTCTATATGGATTGTCTTTGCGTAGCTTTCAGACACAATTTCAAATCTCGAATGTAATTCTGTATCGGAAAAAACACCGTGTGCCGCAAAAAGGTCTGCGCTTTTTTTTGTTATAAGTGCCGGCAGTGCTTCGGGGGTTGTTTTGAAATTTGACAGTCCCCTTTTTTTAGCTTCCTTTTCCCACTCGCTTGAATAACTGTTGCCGTTAAAAACAATGCGCTTGTGCGCTGCAAAAGTAGTTTTGATTAAACTTGCCAATTCTTTTTTAAAGTCGTTTGCACTCTCTAGCTTGTCTGCAAATTGGCGCAAAACTTCGGCTACGGCAGTGTTTAAAATAATATTGCAGCCTGCAATCGAAAAAGCCGAACCCAACATTCTAAACTCAAACTTATTGCCCGTAAAAGCAAAGGGCGAAGTACGGTTGCGGTCGGTTGTATCTTTAGGAAAATGCGGCAGCGCCGTTACACCTATTTCTAATTCTAGCTTTTGTTTTTCGCAATACGATGTTCCCTTTTCTAATGCCTCTAAAATTGCTGTTAACTCGTCGCCCAAAAAAATAGAAACAATTGCCGGCGGCGCTTCATTAGCACCCAGTCTATGGTCGTTTGCGGCAGATGATGCAGAAACGCGCAATAAATCTTGATATTCGTCAACCGCTTTTATAATTGCTACCAAAAATAATAAAAACTGTGCATTATCTGACGGTGTTTCACCCGGCTCTAATAAGTTAGTACCCGTATCAGTAGACAATGCCCAATTGTTATGCTTGCCGCTGCCGTTTACCCCTGCAAACGGTTTTTCATGTAATAGACATGCCATACCGTGCTTATCGGCAACAGACTTTAGCATTTCCATCGTGATTTGATTATGGTCGGTTGCCAAATTTGCCTTACTATAAATAGGGGCTAGTTCATGCTGACCTGGTGCAACCTCGTTATGCTTGGTTTTTGCCAAAACCCCTAATTTCCATAATTCCTCGTCCAATTCTTTCATAAATGCCGCAACACGCGGCTTAATTGACCCAAAGTAATGGTCTTCTAATTCTTGTCCTTTTGGCGGCTTTGCACCAAACAGAGTTCTTCCGCTAAGCAATAAATCAGGGCGTTTTAAATACGCCGCTTTATCAATTAAAAAATATTCTTGCTCCGCTCCTACTGTTGTTGTAACAGCGCGCGCCTTATCATTACCAAATAATTTTAAAATACGCATGGCTTGCTTGTTTATCGCCTGCATCGCACGCAAAAGAGGCGTTTTTTTATCTAATGCCTCACCACCGTAGCTGCAAAAAGCCGTAGGGATATACAGCGTACCGTCTTTGACAAACGCATATGAAGTAACATCCCACACCGTATAACCTCTAGCCTCAAAGGTACACCTTATACCGCCGTGCGGAAAACTAGACGCGTCCGACTCACCACGAGTTAATTCCTTCCCTGAAAATTCCATTAAAATTTTCCCGTCACTCATGGGCAAAATAAAGCTGTCATGTTTTTCCGCCGTCACCCCCGTCATGGGCTGAAACCAATGCGCATAATGTGTCGCGCCCAATTCTATCGCCCACTCTTTCATAACACCGGCAACCTCGTTTGCAACACTCAATTCTAAATGCGCGCCCCGCTGCATTGTAGAGCGCAGTGCTTTATAAGTTTCTTTGGGCAGCCTGCTTTGCATCACCGCATCACTAAATACTTTGCTTGCAAATAATTCGGGAATATTTTTGCTTTCCATTTTGTTATCCTTTGTGCGGAAATTTTTTGTCAAAACTTCTTCGCCTTTCGCTATATTACTACAGCCGTCTAAAAAATGCAACAAAAAAAGTTTACTGCGAATCATTTAAAAAACACTTTAAAACGGTTGACCTCTTTGGATTTTTTTTGTATCATTACAAGGCAAAAAAATACTGTTTGCTAGGAGGCAAAAAGAGATTATGAAAATTACACCCTTGTTTGACCGCGTTGTGGTCGAGATGGTCGATGCCGAAGAAAAAACAAAGTCCGGCATTGTGCTGTTGGCTAAAGACCAAGAAAAGCCGCAAATGGCAAAAGTCGTTGCAGTAGGTCCCGGCGGCATCATTGACGGCAAAGAAATCGTCATGCAGGTAAAAGTCGGCGACGAAGTCTTGTACAGCAAGTACGCAGGCAGCGAATTTAAGCTGGACGGAAAAGAGGTCACTATTATGCGTCAAAGCGACATTTTGGCGATTGTAAGCAAAGACACAAAAAAGAAATAATTATCTAAGGAGATAAAAAACATAACATGGCAAAACAAATCAAAACAGGTGAAGAGGCAAGAAAAGCACTCGAGGCAGGCGTTAATATCCTAGCCAACACCGTAAAAATCACTCTTGGTCCTAAAGGCCGCAATGTTGTACTTTCTAAAAAGTTCGGCACTCCGCTTATCACAAACGACGGTGTAACCATCGCTAAAGAAATTGAGCTAGAAGACGCTTTTGAAAACATGGGCGCGCAAGTTTTACGCGAGGCAAGCACCAAAACCAACGACATCGTAGGTGACGGAACAACCACCGCTACAGTCTTAGCGCAAGCCATTGTAAAGGAAGGCTTGAAAAATGTGGCTGCTGGTGCAAACCCTATGATTCTTAAAAAAGGAATCGCGGCGGCAACACTAGCTGCAGTTGCTCATTTAAAATCTATTTCTAAACCTGTTGCTGACAAACAAGCGATTAAAAATGTCGCGTCAATTTCCGCAGGTGACGAAACTGTCGGCGATTTAATTGCAGAAGCAATGGAAAAAGTCGGCAAAGACGGCGTTATTACGGTTGAAGAATCTAAAACTATGGACACTAACTTATCCATTGTAGAAGGCATGCAGTTTGACCGCGGTTATGCCTCACACCTTATGGTGACAAATCCCGAAAAAATGGAAGCGGTATTAGAAAATCCCGTTATTCTTTTAACTGATAAAAAAATCTCTAACATTCAAGAATTATTGCCGCTTTTAGAGCAAGTTGTCGGCGCGAATTTAAAATTTTTATTAGTTGCAGAAGATTTCGAGCAAGAAGTTTTAGCAACTTTAATCGTCAACAAATTGCGCGGTACATTTAATTGTGTTGCTGTTAAAGCCCCCGGCTTTGGCGACAGAAGAAAAGAAATGCTTCAAGACATCGCTATTTTGACAGGCGGAACTGTCATTACCGAAGAGCAAGGCATGGAATTAAAAGACGCTACCTTAGAAATGTTAGGCAAAGCAAAGCAAGTAAAAATCGACAAAGAAAACACAACTATTGTCGAGGGCGCGGGTAATTCAAAAGACATCAATGCCCGTATAAAAGCAATCAAGTCGCAAATAGACAGCACTACAAGTGATTATGACAAAGAAAAATTGCAAGAGCGTTTGGCTAAACTTGCAGGCGGTGTAGCGGTTATCAATGTCGGCGCTGCAACGGAAGTTGAAATGAAAGAGAAAAAACTTAGGATAGAGGACGCGCTTGCCGCAACCCGTGCCGGTGTTGAAGAAGGTATGGTGCCAGGGGGCGGAGTTGCCTTACTTACCGCGATTCCTTCCATTAAAAAAGTTGTTGCCACTCTTTCGGGCGATGAAAAAACAGGTGCAGAAATTGTGCTAAAATCGCTAGAATCTCCCGTAAAACAAATTGCCGAAAACGCAGGTGTTGACGGCGCGGTAGTTGTTAACAATATCTTAGCCGGCAATGCAAAAAATCAAAACTACGGTTATGACGCACTTAAAAACGAATTCGTCGACATTGTCAAAAAAGGCATTATCGACCCTACAAAGGTTACAAGAAGCGCGCTAGAAAACGCATCATCAGTTGCTGCAATCTTACTAACAACCGAAAGTGTTGTAGCAGACCTGCCAGAGCCTGAACCTGCAATGCCGGGCGGCGGCGGAATGGGCGGTATGGGTGGAATGTATTAAGGCTTCGCCTTCCGCCCAAACGCGATTCGGTGCTGCGCACCGAATCGGGCGGACTTTTTTAAGGTGTCCGCGCCTCGGGTATGCCCTTCGGCGCTTCCAATTTATTAAGTAGCTAAATATAAAATGTCGGTAATGGTTTTAAACCCAACCGACATTTTTTTGTGGTATAAATATTTTTGAAAGAAGTTTGCCCCTGATTAAGGACACTCAAGTATTTTAAGAATGATTTTGAAATAATATAGCTATATGAAAATTTTTGCTGAAAGATTAAAAAAATTACGCACCACTAAAGACATCTCTATTACTGATTTAAGCAAAGCTATCGGTGTTAGTAGCACTACAATTCTTCGTTGGGAAACAGGCAACTATAATATTAAATGTGAAAATATTATAAAACTAGCAATATATTTTGGTGTGTCTGCAGACTATCTTTTTGGTGTGGACTCTGTCTGAAGTATAGAAACACTTCTGTAGGGGCGGCACTCTGCCGCCAGGTTGTCATTATATAAACTCGTTTAAGTCTATTCGGGCGGCAGAGTGCCGCCCCTACAAGGGAATTTATGAAATATATCTTGATAAACAGCCACTTTTATATATTTTAATAAAACCCCAACGAAATCAATATTGCTTTATCTACTTTGCGCATAACTACTTCGTCCAATGCACCAATTTTTTCTTTTAGCCGCCGTTTATCTAATGTCCTAATTTGCTCTAATAAAATTACTGAATTTTTTTGTAAGCCGTAGCTGCCTTGTGCTATTTCTATATGAGTAGGCAAACGGGCTTTTGTCAGTTGGCTGGTTATCGCTGAGGCAATGATAGTGGGCGAAAACTTATTGCCGGTGTTGTTTTGAATAATCAACACCGGCCGTATTCCGCCTTGTTCAGACCCAATTACAGGACTTAGGTCTGCATAATATAATTCACCTCGTTTGATGTTATCCATGTTTGATTATAGTATGTGGGGTCTAACGAGATTTTCAGGACACAAAACACCTTGTAGGGGCGGTTATTAACCGCCCGTAATGTCATTAAACAAATTTGTTCAGTAACAGGCGGGCGGTTAATAACCGCCCCTACAAAGGCAACTTGTATTCAAAGTAATCTTATTAAGACAATCCCTACAAATTAGCAATTTCCAAATTTATTTCGCCGCATTCTTGATAGGCATTTTTTACCGCCTCACTTTTCATGATATGCGGGTCAATGATATAACGAGCTAAAATTTCGGCAATAAATTTTTCTTCGTTTATGCCGCTTTTTTTTGCGCTGTCTTTAATTTTTTCGAACATTTCGTCCGATACCTCGATGATTAGTTTTCTCATTGGTAAGTCTTTCCCTATTTTGATTTTCTAAACATAGTTTGCGAAATATTATGTTTTATTATACAATCATTGCCACCGCAGCGGCGATTCCGCCGTCATGAGAGATGGAAATTGTTATGTTTTTGCCTGCGGCTATTTTTTTTGCCTCTTTATGCAAAATGATTTTTGGCGCGCCGTTGTCCTCGTGCGTTATTTCAATATCGTTAAGACGAAAGCCGCTTATACCCGTACCCAGAGCTTTTGCAACGGCTTCTTTTGCCGCATACATTCCCGCTAAAGTTTCGGGCTTTTCGCCTTTTTTGCGATAGTACAAAATCTCGCCCTCAGTAAACACCTTAGACAAAAAGTTTGAGAGCCTTGTTAACTCGCTCATGCGCTTAATTTCTACTAAATCAATTCCTACCATATTACTTCCCTTTTACAGCATTTAAGATAGAATCGCTAACCGCTTTTACCGCCATTACAGATAATGCGGTAAAATCCATTGTTTCACTTCCCTTACTTAAACAAAAAATTGTATCGCCGTCATAGTCGGTGTGGACGGGTGAAATAGTTTTTGCGTACGCGTCATGTGCTATCGCCGCCAATTTATTTGCTTGCAGTTTTGTCAAATTGACATTGGTCAAAATACACGACAGCGTTGTATTCGTGCCCGCCTGCAAGCTAGCAGCACCATTAAGAATCATATTTGCAGTATTTATAAAATTACCTTCCCCGTCGTGTAAGCCTGCCACAATTTGTCCAGAAGAAGGGTCCATAATATCACCTAAAGCGTTTACAACGCTTATGGCGGTTACAAACGCATTACCTGCCAACACGGTAGCCGCGCCGATACCGCCTTTTTGACTGCACGCTGCCCCCAACATCTTGCCCACCGTTGCGCCCGTTCCTGCGCCAATGCTGCCAAACTTAATATCCTCATTGTTAGCATTTTTACACGCACGGTAGCCCGCTTTTGCATCAGGAAAAGTGTAAGAAGTATCGTGTAAATCAAATATAACCGCGGCTGAAACTAGCGGTACTTTAACCTCTGCTACTTCAAAGCCAATGTTATTTTCTTTGCAGTATAACATAACGCCGTCTGCAGCGGATAGACCAAAAGCCGAACCGCCGGAAAAAACAACAGCATGAACTTTTTCTACTGCTTTTGTGGGCGCAAGTAAGTCAGTTTCTCGCGTACCCGGCGCGCAGCCTTGTACAGACACGCCGCCCACTGCCCCCTCGGGGGCAAGTATCACCGTAACACCCGTTTTGTTTTTGATTGTATCATGCCCAACTAAAATGCCATCGGGCAACAGAATATTATTCTTCATTTTCTTCTTCCTCTAGTTGCTCTAACGCAACACCTATTGTTTTGCTGTCAAAACCCTTTTGCATTAAATACGCGTACAATTTTCTTTTGTCAACTTCTTTTTTTACTCTTGTGTACTTTTCTATCAAAACTTTGACTTCTTCTATTTGGTCAGGCGCTTCTTCCATTGCTATTTTTATATCCTCGTCACTTACCCCAAAGCCTCGCAGCATATATTCAATCTTTTTTAAACCCCATCTTCTCTTATGCGAATCAATATAAAACTTACTAAAAGCCGTATCGTCCAAATATTTATAGTTCTGCAGCTTTTCTATGGTTATCTCAATTACATCTAATTCATACTCTTTATCCATTAAATATCGCCGAATTTCTTCTTTCGAGCGTATTCTGTCATTTATTTTACTCATAGATTTTTCAAACGCGCTAAAACATTCCTCATCAAAAATGACTTCTTTTAGCTTGTCCTCGTCAACCTCATCGTCAATCTTTAGCCTATGCTTTTCTGCAGTAAACAAATCTAAACCGCAAAAAAATTCGCCGTCAATAAATAAGCTAACTCTGCCCTTGTTTTTCTTTTGAGGAATAATGTCGGTAATCTGCCCCACAAAAACAATTCTACCTTACGCATAAAAAATTGTCAACCGCCGCATACTAGATTAGGTAGAACTACGACTTTAAGGTACCAAAAGTCAGGGTCTTCGACCCACTTGTATGATAAACATTGCTTATCAAACTACAAAGTTAGCATCTCATACAAATTACGGTTTCAAGACAAAAATCAAAATTTCTATAGGAGAGAATCATGGCAACAAAAATGACCGGCAAGGATTTGACTGAAATCAGCGAACTTTTAGAAAGTGAACACCTTGCTTACAACAAATGCGTTTCTTACGCAACAATGGTAGAAGACAGCGTTTTGAGAGAAAAACTCGGCTGTTGGGCAAACAATCACAGAGTAAGATTTGAAAAACTGCTAAGCCACTTAAACTCGGCACAGTAGGGTCTTCGACCCCTTTGTATGAAAAACATACTTCTACTACACTACAAAATTTCTACAAATATTATAGAGTATGAACATACGAAAAACAAACACAATTACATTTTAGGAGAAAACACAAAATGCCACTAATTGAAGAAAACGGCAGACCAAGACTTGACGATGTATGTATCATCAGCGATGTACTTACCACACAAAAAACTTTAGTAAAACGCTATGGCAATTCCCTCTGTGAAGGGTCTTGCGATAACTTCCGCACTCTTTGCAACACCAACATGTCAGAACTTGCAGAAGACCAATTTGACGCTTTTATGTACATGAGCGACAGGGACATTTATCCCACCGAGCCTGCACAAAAGCAAAAACTAACTGAGGCAAAAGAAAAGTTCGAGCAAAAAGAACAAGAAATGAGAGGATAATTTCCCATAAAAAAACCCCGTTGATAAAAAACAACGGGGTTTTTTTATTTTATTCATTCTCTAAATATCGGTATCTTACCCAAAGAAACAATATCGCCCCTCTCGCACGAATCTCCCTCAACTAAGACACAAGCTTTGCACACTAACTCGCCGCCTGCCAGCGACACTAATTTTTCTAATCCGCA
>Ga0131853_10004670_pt1 | contig 24566 bp, 13 predicted proteins | sample TergutLab28metaG_FD_92764 | JGI IMG/M metagenome (GOLD analysis project Ga0131853, IMG submission 92764) | Labiotermes labralis P1 segment gut microbial communities from Petit-Saut dam, French Guiana - Lab288 P1 (version 2) (version 2) | ecosystem: Host-associated > Arthropoda: Insects >...
AATCGGACACATGTTTATATGAACTTTTTTGATCACAAAGACCTAGGAAATCACCTCCTGCAGTTATGCCCTAAAGTCGTGAAACACCCTGTGTATATATATATATGTGTGTGTGTGTGTGTATATGTATATGTGTATATATATATATATATATATATATATATATATATATATATATAAACACGTGCTGATATTGGTGCATTGTGTCGTGACGTCTGTGGAGCGTGTGAATATTGGATCCACCACATTTGACTTAAGGCAACGTTTTATTATCGAGAGTCAATAATTAAAGCTTGTTACCATGTACAGGTTTGTGTGAAGGCGTGACTGTGCAGCTGTTGCTGTTTGCGCGACTGTTTCCTGTGAACTTTAGGGCTACATTCTGTTTAGGACAGGTTCCCATGCGACTCGTAGCTGTTCCGTGGTTTGACGTGTTTCCCTTTGTTGTATTATCCTAATATCAGTTTCCGTCCCATAAGCACACATAGCACGAAGGCACCAGCAAGGCATATTCCGTTCCCAACTCTGTATACTGTCTCTTCTTTCCTTTGTTTTCGTCTTGGGAATACGACACAAAGAAACGCGTGACTATGGTAACGTGATGCACGTGAGAGATGTTTGCTGACTTAACCTGCGTCAAGCAGCAAAACGTGGTCTTCTCTTCGTATAGCTTGTGCTGTGTTAACACTTCTGTATTGAGCGCCACACTGTTCAACAGACATAGAAGTTTGTCCTGTTGCTGCTCTGAACCTGATATTTTACGTTATTATTGTTGTTGCGAATGGTATATTTAGGGACCACGCGGCGTTGAATGAAGGCGTGGTTAGTAAATAATAAAGTTAAAGTGTCAGGAAGGAGGCAGACGCGCAGTTTGACGTATTTGCTTTGTGTGTCTGAAGAAATCCACGCGAAACCTCTGCAGAGTACTAGATGTCCCGGGATACATTAGAATTTGGTACATCCCTGATAGAGGGCAGAAGTATTACTGCTTGAAACATCTTTCTTGCTTTGGCCTTCGTCTGAGGCTGGTTACGCCCCATAGCTTGTCTGAACGCTTTGGAGAAGAGATATATCTTTCACTCCTGTCGGGAATTGAACCGCGATTCCTCGGACGTCCAGCGCGTAGGCTAGTCACTATACCCCCAACACTTTCATAGTCTCTTTACGGAAGTAAAAAGACTGTTGCCTGTTCTGTTGTGTGTCGACAAACTGAGGACGCAGTAGTTGGAGATTTTTTTGTGCGTATGATACTGTTTCCCAGTACATTTGATCTGAGAGTTTAGCTTTCAACCTCTAATCTGCGCTGGTGATAGCGCCTTTTAGTAAATCAATCCTATGGTACACCGGTTTCCTGACTCCAAAAGAATAACTTGTCTAGGCCACGGACTAGAATATTGACCACTGGTCAAGCACCCCCTCCCCTCCGCGGAACTTAGTAAACTGTGCACAGAAATAAGATGACGTATGACGTAATGTAACATTTTCTTACAAGACTAGTCCTGTGTCATTTATAAGGAATAAAATTAAAGGTACAATCTTTGTCCACGCCATTCAGACTTGTGAGGGAATAGAGATACAGCCCTGCTGAATCTTAACCTCGGCGTTAGATGGAGATTAGTGGGCAGCTTCACGCCACGGCCGCTCTCTTCCCAAGAAAGACCTGAAAGTTGTTAACGTACGCTGTATAAGAAAGCACTTTCAACTGTACGAGTATGGTTACATACAGATTAACCTAATGTTGTTTGTGAATGATGAGTTAGTATTTATATAGCCGTCGTAACATTTCGGACGTGCTATCCCAGAAACTGCCAGGAATTATCGGAGAGTCACGGACACCCTATGGAGAACGCCGACGTTCAGATCGAGTAGCAAATCCGAGACCTTTCGAATGTGACAGGCCTACTTTAGGGCTGGCTTTATGTGTGGGCTCATTGAATATGTCGGTGCAGGCTGCTGCTGGCTGTATTGCTGATTGGTAAACGCGGATGTGGCTGCATATCACGACTTCGAAGATTATTTTGGACATGTGTGATGGCTAATGCACGAATTTGACTCGAGGTCTGATTGTTACGCTTTCGCGCTCATGTGTCGGCCCAGATCAATGGAGTTTCCTTTAGAGATTCATACGCTAACTTTAGGCGTTAAGGCGCGTGTCAGTGATCTAATTTCAGATTATTGCGGTATGCGGGAAAGGGAATACTAATGTGTTGGGCGGTGTATAATTTTCTGGTTATTAAATTAATATACGCATAGCGCAAGTACAGAAATGTGCTTATTATCTCAGTGAGTGAAGTTTCAGCAAGTCGCTTCATGTTCCGCACTAGAATCACAATGGAATGTTATAATTGTCACGTCTGAAGTTTAAATTGTTTCGAAAAGTGTTTTATCGACTAACTTTTCCGGTACCAGAACTGGAAAGTTCAGCACCGCAAATGTCATGTGATCCATTTGGTAGATCGTCAACCTTTACCATCAAGTTCACGTCTACACGACCTCCGCACATAATTTTTAAGTATTCCATTCTGTACATTTTCATGTATTAGACTTGTGTGCAATTACAGCAACTAAATGCACACTTTATACAGGGTTATTCGAAAAGATTGTCGGGGTTTTAACAACTTGTCAGTTTGGAACGAACTCGATTATCGTGTTGTTGTTTGTAGAATCACAAAGGGTGCACATATAGAGCACCTGTAACAAAAACTTGGGAGTGTTGTTCTATTAAATAAAAAAAATTAAAACCTCAAGTGTATTGTGTATGACAATTAGTTAAAACCCTGACAATCATTTCGAATAACCCCGTATTTTCTACATATCTATATGATACTACTTCAGCAAGTTTCGGTGTATCTCAGACCATCTTCACGGAGAACTTACGTATTCCTACTCAAAGCCATATGCTCTACATAGCTAACCAGTGTCAATAGATAACAGCTGTGTAAAAGCAGATGGTTTTGAGTATAAATATGTAAATTCTCCCTGAAGGTGGTGTGAGATACACCGAAATTGTGGGAGAAATATGGTATGGTCATGTTTGAAATATGAAGTGTGCGTGTAGTTGGTGTAATTGAAGAGACCTTCGCACATAATTTTCATCTATTAATATCTCCACAATTTCTTCGTGGGTTTCCAAGTGGCTTCAGCTTTCAGTTAGAGCTCTGTTTATTTGCTGGTGAATAAAATACGCAGATGACTATACGCTATCTTTATAATTGACGAAGTCGTGTCAGAAGTTCCCGTATGCCGTCATTCTTAAGATGGGTCTGATTTTGTTTCGTTCGGTGTGGTAAAGAAATCCGAAATATGATCTCTGAACCGAGTTGATTCGAATATTTATGGCATAGACTGCAATTTAGTGGTGATTAGAACGTCAATGCATAATGTTAAATCGCTGTCTTCTGAACGGAATGCTGTATTGTTTCAGTTATTGAACCATTTTGAAGCTCACCCACTGTCATTCAGTGCAAACTGGAAGACACAAAATCCATCACTTTTCCTTAAGAAGTCCAGATGAGCGGCGACAAAATTTTCTCACGTTTGTTGTTCCAGTACAGCAAATGTTTATTGTTTTGATCTGTAGACTTCTTTTTGGCTCAAACCCCGCAAAGTAAATCACGCGGAGTAAGGTCGGGATGTCATGACGGCCATTATGCTGGTCTTCGACACCCAGTCCACCTACCAGTAGAAATTGTTATCGAGCCACGCACAAACCGGAAGCGCAAGATGTGGTGGTGTTTCTTCTTGCATAAAGTGGAGTTCTTAATTATCGCCCCACTGGAAAACAATGGGCAACAGGAAATTATCAAGCATTCCATGTAGCAGATACTGCTGTTTAACATTTTATGGGTGCTTTTCAGTCACTGTCTGTTGAAAACTGGACTGCATTTAGAATTCATGCTCTGGTGCTAGAAGTAGGAAAACTATGCGTAGGCGGCCGGCCAATTTTAACGACTTTGAGGTCCAGTACCTAGCAAGCGAATATATTGCTCTAGCTTCGACATTAAAAAACTCTACACGCTACCCACGCAGTGTGTTTTCTGTATCATTCTCGCATCGAACAACGTATTCTTCCCTACTCAGCGTTTGTAGTGGAGGCGAAATATGTTTTCTGTGATATAGAAACGTTTTTAGGTGCGTTCGCAGAATTGCGAAAAGCGACAGTTAGCTTCATCATGTCTGTCTTTCCGCATAAAACGACTCGACTCCCACTGGATGGATTATCATGAAATTTGATACTTGAATATTTTCAGAAAATCCTTCGAAAAAATTTGAGTCTCATTAAAATCGGACAAGAATAACGAGTAGTTTACGTGAAGACTAATATACATTTTTGATCATATCGTGTCAGTTCTTCTTAGAATGAGAAATGTTTCAGACGCAAGTTGTTGAGAAAATCAATACACACATTTTATTTTCAGTAAACCCCCCCCCCCCCACAATCGCGCTGTTTACGAGCTAATGTGGAAAAATATGGTAGAGCCGGACAGGCCACAGATGAAAGTATGGCGCATGCGCATTGCGTGCTGTATACCTAAGGCTACAAATACACACTTAGAGTATGTAATACTGCTTTTCCGCTGGAACAATGGTTGCACGAACGCACCTCATTGTTACGCTATACGTACATTGCCTGCCTTGTTGAAATATAATTTTTTGCTAATTTTGGTGTCAAAGGTTAATAGGTACCTGAATTTAATACTCTGTGAGAGTGTGTGCTGGATTTTAGAAGCTTAGGGTCAGATTCAATGAAGGTCTGTTTGAGCACGGTAGTCAACCATCGGATTTCATAAAAAGTCTGATCTTCTTGACCAACTGAACGACTGCCAGCTTCTCAAGGACTCCGCTCAGCGATTTTAGTTATGATAATTTGACTTAGGCACCGGCAGAACAGATTAAGTAATATCGATATATAAGCGAGTTGTAGGGGAAACCGAAGGATGATAACTTTCGAGCAGTTTGCATTCATCCGAATTTTGCGTGATTTCAGGCTCCTCCACGAAGTAGATGAGATCTGCGCTGTTCTGGGATATTACACAGCATGCAGTGGTAATTCCTAACTGGCGTTTCGGGACATCCTATCTGTCCCATCTTCGATGGCCAAGAATACTTCTTGGATTAGTTACCTTGCAAATGAGACCGATAGATTGTCCCGAAACGTCGGTAAGGACTTACCACTATATGCTGTGTAACATCCCAGAAGAGCGTAGATCTCATCTGAAATTTGTTTTAGTTGCAGTGCAGAAACTTTTTAACCATGCAATACTCCGCGCACTCATTTTGCATTTTTGTGTTAGTCGTAACTGAAGCTTATTGTGATAGGCCTCGCTGTTGACGTGAAATTACAGGTGTTGTTTTGTTTGTCAGGCCACAGGTTTTTAGCCCAGTACAGGTTCTTGAAACTGATAGTAACCGACTAGCTGGGATTTGTTTCTCTTTGATTTCGTAAGTTGGCAGTGTACATAAAGAAATTCTTCGTGTCAAATATACTAGAGCTGGCAAATTTGATTTGCTTGATGCAGTTTATTTCTTTATTCATTTTTTCTTAATATCTCTTTCGAAACGTACTATTCATTTTGAAGTATTGCATATACATAGTCCTGCCGTGAGTTCTTGCCCATATTTCATGTAGTCCGCAGCTGGAGACAATGCGGCGGTAGGGTTCAAAGGTTCGTTATTTTTCTACTATTGACCCTTCAGGTACTTGTGCCAAGGCAGCTTCTTTACGTCTCTGGCAGTGTTAGCTTGGAGTGGGGTTGCAAGGAAAACCGTGTGGCTGTGATTGCCCTTCACAAACGCGGAAATCTGATTCTCACATTTTCGAACTCTTGAAGCCATTGAAAATTTCGCGAAATTTCGTCTATCAGGCAACTAAACGTTATAAGGCATTCTGGGGCGTTGAAGACAGGGCTCGGTCAGGACGCCCGAGGTGTGTGAGGACTAAGGCCGCTGTCAAAACAATGCGGGAGCGGATTCGCCGAAATCCGCTCCGGAAACAGAATTCATTGTCCCGCGAGCCAAACATATCGCCCCGATCGATGTCACGCCTCGTCAGGTACGATCTACACGTGAGAGCCTACCGGCGGTCGAAGGGACACCTCCTTACTCCCGTTTTGAAGGAGATACGACAGACAAGAACTTAGCCTCTCCTCCAGTGGTACACCGAGAACGGGCACGAAAACATTCTCTTCACGGACGAGAAAATCTTCACCGTCGAGGAGCAGTATAAACGCCAGAACGACAAGATTTACGCTCAAACATCCTGTGAGGCGAAGGAGAAGGTTCCGAGGGTTCAAAGAGGCCATAACCCTTCTTACGTCATGGTTTTGTCGGGGTGTCCCATCAGGGGGTCACATCTCTTCATTTTTGCGATAACGTTGTGAAAACTGGTGCCCGAGTGTATCAAGAGGATGTGCTACAAGGAGTTGTGAAACCTCTTTAATACAACTCTCTTCAGTGGTCAGAAATGGGTCTTCCAGCAGGACTCAGCTCTTGCCCACAAGGCCAAGACGACTCAGGAGTGGCTGCGGAGGCACGTTCCGGCACTTATCAGCACCGAGGATTGGCCCTCGGGGAGTCCAGACCTCATCCCCCTGGGCTATAAACTGTGGGCTGTTTTGGAGGACAAGGCTTACCAAAAGCGTCACACCAACCTGGACAGTCTGAGGAAATACCTCGTGAAAGCAGCGGCAGAAGTCCCCCTGGAGACGGTGCGTGCCGCGATAGCAGAGTGGCCGGAGCGTCTCAAGGCTTGCGTTGAGGCAGAGGGCGGCCATTTTGAGTGGAATTATTATAAATAAAAACTTAAAACTGTTGGTGAATTATTTGGCTCGAAAAGTGGATGTTCTGTTCCATTTTCCTTCTAGGTCACAATATACTTGAGACAGAACTTATGGCAGGACTGTGTAGGGTGAGATAGTTTAGGTACTGTGCCCGTAGCCTATGACAGAAAACATCACGTGACTTCATTTACCATTGTATACAAATAATGGAATTAATATCGTGAGGATTCACCATATTCCAGTTGCGTATTGAACTTCACTACACGGTCATTTAATTATCACACCAACTAATGCACAAATATAAAATTTTTTTACATTAAAACATTTAAAATCGCTCCAACATGCTTCGATCCTAAGATCATCTTCAGGGAGCTGCGCCGTTCCTTGCTATATTCACATTTTTAAGTTGCACAACACACGACACACATAGCCAGGCGCACTCTCAGTGGCCTACCACTTACACAATATGACGCGCTGCCACAACACTAAATTAATATAAGAAAATCAGTGAGTATATTTAAAAAATGTGACTTTAGCAAGGAACAGCGTAGCTCCCTGAAGATGATCTTAGGATCGAAGCATGTTGGAGATATTTAAATGTTTTAATTGAAAAAAAATTATATACTTGCATTAGTTGGTGTGATAATTAAATGATTCTACGAAAAGCACGGTGCAACGATGAAGATATTCACTACACGATGTCTGCTAAGATTGTTTGTGCAATTAGGCCTAAGTGAGACGGTTGTGTTGAATGTAGTTTGGTAGGGTACGCTGCCATTTTTCGTTGGGCTAGATGTAAGGCATCGTAAAACCTGGCTTAAATTCCCTGCCTCGAATCAATTATTTATTACTATCATCATAATCAGCATCATCATTATCTGTTGATTTGGTCTGGTAGATTGATTACATGTGCACTGGTAACCTTGGGGCCAAATGTGCAAGAACAGAGATTATTTCTTAACGCGGGATTCTGCGTATCAGACCACTGCAGAATGGGCAACATCATCGGTTGCGTGAAGTAGCTCAGCATTGAAAAGAAAACTCCCTGTTCTTATTTATATTGCATATTGTTAACGTACACCCATGAATTCTGTGAGAAGTTACACTTTAAGCTGGACATTCCGTACAAAACTGAGAATCAGGAATAACCGGCAGGTCGTGGTCGAGATCCTTGTTCACATGAAGTTTGGAGGGAGTGCTAAAGACATTGAAGAGTGTGAAGCAGGTAATTGACATACTGACTGATCCAGTGAAGGTCGTTTTCACAACTGCCTTCCTGTAGATTTTCATGCAGCAGCAGCAGAGAGAGAAGGCGGAGTTGTCATTTGGTCGGATATTTGAGCAGACAGAAGTGATCAGCATACGATATTCTTGGTTGTCAGATTGTTTTACTCCGCTGTATCACCTAAAGTGGTTACATCCTATCGAATACGATCGGAACGCACTATTGATATGAATGGATAGGGATTTGAAAGGTGGCTTTCGTGACCTGTTGATAACCCTGAATGCACTTGGAGGTGCTCTTGGTAAGCAGCGAAATTTGTCATCAGGATGATCGGTCTTCTTTAGAGAGATATGTGTCTCGCTGGAAGGAAATTATTTCATACCATCTTAAACCTCGGTATTAATATCCAAGTTGCGTTTGTGACCCGGTTCTTAGAGACAGAGGCCTGGTTTTGTTGTTGCCTGGGACGTGTGAGCCTTGACAATCCGGATACTTCCGTGACGTGTGTCTTTCTGGTTGGCAGGCTGGCAGGCATACAACCTGGTTACAGGGATACTTTCATTGTTTCAAACTCCGACAGCTGTTCCAGTCTTAGGGGGTGTCTTGGGTGTGACGTGCACTGACCGTCATCGGTGTCATGTGTTTTGCGACAAGTGTCATTGTTCAAGAACGCGTGCTTCATGTATTTTTGTACTAGTCCCGCTTTATGTTTATTTTGCAATTATACACCGTATCTCTGCTAAGAAGTCCGACGGAGGGAATGGAACAGGTAGATAAAATTGACAGTAATGAGCCAGGTATGAAGTCATAATCATCATTATCATTTCCTTCTTCGTCTCCATGCATTACCGGCACCAAATGCAAAATGATTCAGTATTGAATTTGAAGTGTTAAATATGCATGTGGGGACAGTGATGTATTACACAATTCTGATTATGAATCTGGTTTTTTTGTGGTGAAATAGCCCAATTCGGGCCTCAGGCCTCCTCATTTTTTACGTTTCCCTGTCACATGCACACACATCCTGTGGGAATCCTCTGAACAAGTGATCAGCTCGTCGCAGAGGCCGCTACCTACAGAACACACACAAACACACGAGACGTGCATCCATGCCCTCGGCGGCATTCGAACCCACTATCCTAGCAATCGAGCGGTTTCAAACCTATGGCTTAGACCGCATAGCCAGTGAGGTCGGTGATTATTACGTATTTATTATTATTATTATTATTATGTATTCATTATGTGTATGTATTGTGTATTTAGTGCACGCTACTGGGGGCTTTTGAAACCAAAATAAATAAATGTTTATTGACGTATTGAATAAATTGCACAATATTTCAGTCAGAGGGTGTGGCTCTTAGGCTTGCAGTTCTGAGATAATGGTTACTGGGAACATGAACGAATGACGCGCGCGTACGTTACGGTACGGCATGCACCTTGACAAACGAATTATTGCCGTTTGTGTGTAGAAAGGGCGTTACAGTCCGTTCGCCAGCATCATGTTACGTCACTGAGTTATTCAGCACCGTGGCTAATACAGACGGCACTTGTCGACCGAAGAAACAAGTCGCCAAACGCGAGGCTATGTGGAACTCTGAGACGTCACATAATTTGTAGTGAAGTTTTAATTGAAGTCTGTCTTTTCGTAAGCTTTCTAATAGCTACCGTAGTTTGTAATTTATAATTGGACGTTTTGTAACGACGGTAAACGCCCTGGATGGACCACACATTCATTCGTCTGTGAAAGAAGGGTATAATCTGAACGAAGAGGATCGCCTTCGGAAAACTAGAAATTATAGAGCGTATCTTACGGGTGAATGCCTGAGTAGCACCATGGAGCAGAGTCCTTGGGAAGCTGATATTCATCCAGGTGGTCAAGAAATTTATTTGTTAGTTATTTTTGATTATGTAGTATAAATACCAAACTTAAATAACCAGTTGTGTTTAGTTCTTTGCTCTGCTCTGTCCTTCTTAAGCTTCTTGCAGTAACAACGCCATTTCCTAGTCGCACTTTATTGTAGGCCTGCCCACCTGGAAACATTAATTTTTCTACAGCAACGGCTGAAATGTAATTATCCTAATTAACTTGCTCGTATCTTGCGCATTTTATTTGCATAATAATGACGTGTTCTTGTGAACATGGTAATGGACCTTCCGGTTTCATAAAAGACGGAGCATTACTCGGCCATGGGGGAGATAATCGGCTTCTGTTGAATTTGTCTGTTCTGTCCCATTTATTATTTAATTGTCCGTATGAATGGAACAGGGGTTTTATTTCTTCTTGCGTAATTTATTTGCATCCAGAAAGCGACAATTTTAAATGCACAAGTTTGATAACCATAGTACACAGATTAACCTTTTGGCGCCGGAATTATTTTTTTAATTTTAGCACACTCTGTATATAAAATGTGAATAATACAGGAACTAAATACGTTAGAATTATGAAACAAACTGCATTTTCAAGGGAAAAAAACTTAGAGTATACACCATGTTTAAAATATTCGTTACCTATATTTGTTGAATAAATATATAAAATGCAACTTTGGAGGTTAGCGGTGCGGTACATCAACTGTAGTTGACGCTAGGCATCTGAAGGTTAATACACACACACACACACACACACACACAATTGCGTAATAAGGACCAACAAGATGCACTTTTTTCCCTTGATTCATTTCAATAATCACTCACTACATGTTTCGAATAGATCAACTATTCATCATTTTAATATATTTTCAGCATGATAAATACCGTACACTGCGTGTACAGTATAGCTACCCCCTGATGATCAATAAATCAAGGAAAAAAAGTGCATCTTGTTGGTCCTTATTACACAACTATATCACGATGAACGATCCACAGAATATGAAATACACACACAATTATCTTTTATTTTGTCATTTGGACGCAGGGTTCACTGCCATCCAAAATTCCTTCTCGTTGATGACCCCCGGTTTTTCTCAACTCACATATGGTTGTCTTTGCGGTATGTAGCAGTCCGTAACAACCGGCACATCACAACGTCGCTTCTCAGTGAGCCTTAACTTACCTAGGGCAGTGAAGTTTCGTTATTGAAGCATCACATCGAGCCGCGGTACGTAGAACTGGGAAATAAGCGCCGGTCTCTTGGCCGGATGTATTTTCACGATCTGTATCGAGCCCAGGGGATGAGGATGGTGGCACATGCGCACAGGGTCTTGCGAAGATCAATAGGACCTACACTGCCGGGGCGTATGTGCGGTCCGAAGTAGTCTGTCCGATGGAATGTAGCGTATATTTTATGACATCTTGTGGGATTGATGCTTGGTTATGCTGTTGTGGTGTGTACGTGAAGTGTGACACCTCCCGCGTAAGGAAGTTTGGTGTGACAGTGTTTAGAAGTGCTGTTTGTTGGCGGTAGATGTTCAGTTGTCGCTTATACATCGTCAAACTGTATACATGAAATGTTGCTCGGGTGTGGTGAAAAGAGCAGTTTGTGCCGGTAGATTTCCGATTTCCTGTTTCCGTCAGTGGTTGAGCTTGTACATTATGCACGCTTCTGCTACCTCGAAGCTAAAACAAAAAAACCCATCAAGATATAAGTACGCGTTTTACAGGAGTCGTTTGTCTGTTTTAAATTCCTCCGTCGTTTTCATCATGCAGGGTACACTGTAACGCGCAAATTTACCTGACCCATTCGCTGCTCTTATTATCGTCATTCTGCGTGTTCTGTGAAGGATGAATGTGTCTTGTGATGGGCCAGTTGGGGTTGTAAATTTATGTCAACCATACACAGAAACTGTACTCAATTTTTGTTAAAAGGCGTGTCTGAGAAGACAAATCCATTGTGCAGAGTCCTGCTACTGATACTATCAATCAAGAAATTCCCCACATTTTACAGCAACTACCGCATTACCGTGTACTTCAGAGCCTGTCACTGGACCAACTTATTCACGCTTAGTGTCTGTTTATTTCAAGATCCTTCTTAACCTTTAGACGCCTAACGTCCAAGTATAGTTGATGTACCGCACCGCTAACCTCCTAAGTTGCATTTTATGTATTTATTCAACAAATATAGGTACTGAATGTTTTAAACATGGTATATACTCTACGTTTTTTTCCCCTTGAAAATGCAGTTTGTTTCATAATTCTAACATATTTGGTTCCTGTATTATTCACATTTCATATACAGAATGTGCTAAAATAAAAAAAATAATAATTCCGGCGCCAAAAGGTTAATGTTATCGTTCCACCAGCGCATAATCTTCCAAGCAATATCTTGTTTTAATTATCCCGACAATAATAATAATAATAATAATAGAATTAAGGCCCTCCTCCTCCTCCTCCTCTGCTTGGGGGTTCCTACCGATTAACCCCGGGTTACTGCGGTGGTAAAAAATACTTTCTCCGTTGTATAGTTTCGGAACATCACACACACACACACACACACACACACACACATATATATATATATATATATTTGACACCCTTTTCACGTAAACATAATATCTCTTAACACCGCCTAAAATTCATATCCCGATACAGTGATAGTGAAGTATTGTCGGACGTTTTTGCTGCCGTATTCTTTTGTACATCACTCCACCGTTCTTTTACCTGCTGAATTATTTTTCTAAATTACATCTCTGTTATTTCTTCCAGCCAGCGATTTTCCGACTCGTATGTTGTATGAATTTATCATGTCTTCCTTGCGTGTACTTGCCTTATCCTCGACATCCTTTGCATGTGTGGGGCATGATCTACGTAATGGGTTTCCAACATTCTTATGGAAAGGGCCAACCCGGTTATTGTGGGCTGGTTTGCGGGTCGTACGTGGAATATGACAGTAAGTGGTATATTGTACTGCCTAAATTGTTGTTAAATTTTTATAATATATATACAGTTTACAAATGTGGTCGCGGGCCGCGGGTTGGAGACACATGATGCACATCCTCCGGTTGCTTCTTCTTGGATCAAAATGATATTCCTAGCGCCCTTTTCTTTAACACTAAACGTATGTTTTTCTCTTGAAGTTAGTGCAACTTTTCGTAACGCGAAAATATTTCTCGGTGAAAGTCCGTTAGCTTCTTGCCACCGTCAAGGTGGGAGACCATCGTATATTCCTTATTCCGTATAGGCTGTCTTCGCCTCTATCCTCCATGCGAAACGTTAGGACGCGCCCGGTCAGTGTTGGCCCTTTATTTAACAAAGAAAAAGTAGTTTAATATGTAATTTCAAAATGTTACCAGTAACAACAGTAAGATGATATTGGTGGTGGTGATGATGATGATGATGATGATAATCGTCGTCGTCATCATCATCATCATCACAAATAAGAAATCCACTGATCAGGTAGCAGTTGTGACCACGTGGTGTATGGATTTCTTCCATCTTATTTTACTCTGCACCGAACACATACTACATCCTTGGGGCCTGTATCTACTTATATGTCATTGCATTGTTTACCTTCTAATACAGTCACTATATTAGTTGTGATTTTGTTACACTACGCCCGACTTTTTAAGACCGTTTGGTTCGTCATCGAGAGCTTCCATTTCGGATTTTTCACTCTAGTGTTAAGTACGATCACACCATAGTTATAACCAGTTCGCACCAAGTAGTGTTAATCATTGCAGACTGAGAGGCTGATATAGGCCTGTATCGTGACTTGCATGAAAGTGCTTGAAACGCAAAGTGAAAGAAACGTGAACTGTCTCGTACCACAAAAAAAACCCCTGTAATGTTCGCATTAGAAACCTAAAGAAGCCGCCAGTGAAGAAACAAATGGTCTGAAACGTGTCGGGCGTACTGTAAAAGAACCACCAGGACTGTAGTGGTCGTATCAGACAGTGAACGGTGCCCGTTCATTTTACAAACTGGCTCTGGTTCCGCTCTCAGGTGAAGAGGATGGGAGGCAGAAGGTGTAGTAGGAAGCGGTGGGCCGGGATAGCTCAGTCGGTATAGCGACTCGCTACCGGCTTGACGGTCCGGAGATCGAATCCCGATGGGAGCGAGATTTTCCGCACCCTTCCAGACCGATCCTGGGACCCATCCGGCCTCCTATACAAGGGGTACCGGGTCTTTACCGGGGGTAAAGCGTCCGGGGCATGGCGTTGACCACCCACCCCCATCTAGTACCGAGGTTAAAGGAAGGGTAGAGCCATGCCCCTTCTCCACCTCTAGGCCTTCGTGGCCTGTTATAGGTTGAACTTTACCTTTACCTTTGAACTAGTAGGAAGCGACTGCTTTTGCTAAGCACAGATGTTCACTTCGGATTCGATAGTGTGGTACGGCTGTCTGCCTACCACCTCACCTGGTCATCTGTCCGCGTCTTTTTGTATCGTGTTCCTGTGTATGCAGTGGCCTCGCGATGGGCTAGTCCTCTGTCCAAGGAGTCCTACTGAAAGTCTGTAGAACGTTCAGTGTTGTGGAATTAGTTGTGGTGCCCAATCCATTAGAGCCACAGAAGTAGTGTCACTTTTGTACTGACGGCCGTCACTGGTACTGTGGGTCTGTCAAGTTCAGATCGAATACGCAGCACCCAGAACTGTCCAAAAAGCCACCTCGTGATCCCTGAACACTTAATCTACGTTTACACGAATTATTTGTATCAGCATTTACAGTTTCATTCATGTGTGCTTGCGACCGACAGACGAAAATCGTTATTTGTCAAATTGTGTCAGACATTTATTTTAAAGGTTGCTGAGTCACGAGATGAAATGCAAGATTGTCAGTTTTTTGACATTCCCGCGTACGGGTTCGCAGCAGTTTTTTTTGTATACTGTGCTGTGCCCTAGATACGGTAAGTTTTGTTGTGTTGCGTGAGATTTACTCAGGAATATAACATTAGAGATAGACTGACAAGCAGGCAGGCAGGCAAACAGACGGATAAATAGATAAATACACAGATAGACAGGTAGTAAATGAATAGATAGTTATGCAGATGGATAGATAGATAGATAGATAGATAGATAGATAGTAGGTAGGTAGGTACAGTGGGAGGGAAGGAGCATATGGGGCGTAGGGAGGGAGCAGGTGGGTGGATGGGTGGTTAGGTAAGGTAGGTAGGTAGGTAGGTAGGTAGGTAGGTAGGTAGGTAGATGTATGGATGGACGTATGTATGGACAAGCGATCAGTAAGATAGTTGCATTGGTTCTTAGTCTAATTAGCGACGCATTTTCAAGGGTAAAGTGCAGTAGTACGCCCGTCTAAAATACTTTGTGAATGAAGCAAAATACTTCGTTTAACAAGTCGCTGCTTGCTTCGGCTTAATAGGTAGCCATCATTAGGCTAAATGTAATAAGTACGTGGAGGAAACCTGACAAATTTGTTATAGGTTCAATAAGATGTCGAGACCTCCGTCCCTGTATATCTACTGCAGTTTAAATTTTTTAAGAAAAATGTCCTCGAAGTTATCCTCGATGTTTAGTATTAAATATATCGGCTCAAGGTACTGATATTGTTTTTCATGGAGGCTGTTTCCGAATTATACGATACAGTACTTAGAATTTTGTGTTTCATAAATATTAAAATTATTATTAAAAATGTATGTTTTTTTTTAGAGTGTCTTGTGTTAAAGCATGTTGAAGGCAATTTGGGTATTAAGAGTTCTTACACAATTATGTTGACAGCACCTTCAAGTTCTGTTGTGATGGTATTATCATATAAAAGATGCGCACTTCAGTTGATATGCTTGATCAGCCTTTGGAGGCGATGTGTGTCTGTCTAATACGATCAAAATTTTGCATTAGGATATAAGAGTGCATTTTTAATTCGCTCTCAGTATTTGACGGGTATGTGTGCCGACTGTCCGCTAAGGAGAGTCGGCAGCAACAATAACTTTCAAGAATAATTTTAATGCTTATAAAAATTTTAATTATCGCATAATCCGGAAATCACTTCCATGAAAACAGTAATATCAGCCTAAGCTGTCAGATGTAATATATTTAGTATCACACAGAGTGGCCGAAATTCAGCTAGTTGGTAAAACGTGCAGTAAAATACGTTGTCAATTTGTCACTTTGTAAAACGGTATTACAGCGTTGTCAGTTGTGCACTGAACATTGAGGACCTCATTTTGAATAACTTTTGTATATTCAGTAAGAAACAAAGAAAGTTAGAACTTATTTTAGTGTGCGGTTCACTGGCCGGTTAATTGGTGGGCCGCTTTGTATGTTGGGGACTGTTCTGCGGGTAGTATTTGTCCTTTAAATGTTAAACTGAGTTTAAAATCACTGGAACATTAACGCCCTGTTGAAACAACAGCAACTCTGTAATGTTCCTTCTGGACATTTTTTGCAATTAGCCTGGTGATGGCTTACTCTTAAGCCAAAACATCTAGCTATGCTGTCACACAACGGGATATCTCGTATCAAGATTTACTAGTTTTAAACTACATTGGGTATGGAGCGGTAATACATTGGCAGGAAACCATCTTATTCTAGGCCTGCAGTAAGGTAATATACCAGTATTTACCTTGAAGAACTGTGGGGAGCCAGTAGAAATCTCACTGACGTTTGCACGCTTGGGTACACACATTTCCAAGGACGCCTATGTCCAGTCTTTGATATCGTAAGTTTACCAGAACGGAGCAGGAAAACAAGACATCTGCCTTCATATTAAACTGCCGAGTGTTTTGACTCCTACCTCTGAAAATGCTCCTTTGTGGCTATAGTTAGATGTATTCGAATACATGCCAGAAACGGGCATGAAACACGGAAATTAATATTTGCATGTTTGGAAATTAAGTCCCAGATGCACCGGCTTATATGAGTAATAGTACGGGACGTACGTTATTTATATTTCAATTGTCAATATGTCAGCTAGATTATAAATGGGATACATTCTCTCAGTCTTTACGCCTTCCACTAGCAGTAGTTCATAGGTTATCCTCTGAAGACCGGACGATCTGAGTCTTCAGACACATCGTTTTCACAAGTTAGCTATTGTATTCAAATGCAGGGCAATCATTCGTGGCCATGGATAGTCTTTTACTTCCAAACTGACATGACTGAATGATTGTCGGGAATGTATGCACTCATCCATCTGTAGCTTCAAGATGATAGTCGTTATTGGCTATAGGGTTCTTTTGGAAGTCAGTTACTCCCCTGGATATGACCTCTCATCAGGTAAATGATCGTTTGGTATTTGCATCTGTATAATCGACAGGCTTTGGCCAGGCAGGGAAAGTTATTGAAGAGAATGTTCATGTCTGCCATCGTTGGTGGTGTTGATTAGGTAACGTCATACTCTTTCCTACGGATGAGGTATTATTCATAATAACTTTCGATGTATGACAATGGTATTAACATGTGTAGGATGGGTGGGCGTAGATTTTGAACCTCTCCCTTTAAAAAGAGAAACGCGCAATAAGAACTTCTGGCGTAAAACATTTGCAGTCTCAAATTATATCTTTCATTGATATGAAAACTGTAAAGTATTAATATGTTAGAATATAGACGCATATCGTTTGCTTTGTCGTTGTCTGTAGTCTAGTGGTTGCTAACCTTTCGGATTACGAGGATCCCTTGGTAATTAAAAAAATTAGGGGTTTCTGCTTGTTAAACAGTTTTATTTCTTAGGTTCCGCTTTTTGAGAAAATATATATTGACAAAAAATATTACGAACTCAGGAACCATTCAAAGTGATTACACATTTTACTCATCATACAGCAGGTTCGAAGCGGCGGGGGTTACTGGGTGAGCTGAGGCCTGGCTGGAGGTTCAAGAGTTTGTGTGAGGGCTTATGAATTCGTGGAGGCCGTGGAATAGACTATGTTGCCCCTGGTGGTCCACGGCTACATGTTCACAATAACTGCTTTTTATTTCAAATTCTTGGGTCGTGGTAACGATTTGACAAGCCTATTTTCTTAATGTATCGCAAAGCGGGTGGGATGGACGAGTAGTGGTAAACAATTTCTAACGTTCTGCTGAACTGAGGTGCAGCATAAAAATTCATATTTAGGCGCGTTCGCAAAGTTGCGAAAAGCGACTGTTCAATTCGTCGTGTCTTTGTGTCCGTCCGTTAGTTCGCATGGTACAACACGGCTTCCACTGGACGGATCTTCTTGAAATGTCACATTTGATGCTTTTCGAAAATCTGTCGAGACAGTTCAGGTTTCATTAAAGTCTGACAACTTAAACGGGAAATTTACACGAAGACCTACGTATATTTATGGTAACATTTTGTTGATTTCTTCTTAGGATGAGAAATTTTTCAGACAAAAGTTGTAGAGAAATAAAAACACACGTTTTATGTTCAATTACCCCCCCCCCCCCGAATCGTACCGTTTATGAGATATTGCGAAAAAACGTTGTACAGCCGGTCAGGCCACAGATTATGACATAGTACGGCACATGCGCTTTGCATCCTGGTTATCTAAGGCTACCAACACACACTCAGAATATGTAATACTTGTTTTTCCGCAGCAACTGTGGTTTCGCGAACGCGCCTCATTGTTACATTTGTATGTACATTGACTGTATTGTGTTTAATAAAGAGTGTATTGGGCATAAGCCGTGTCATTTTTTTTACGGCGTTTGTTCGGAATATTTGTAGCGAGATGCATACGTAGATGAACGTAGGTCTAAACTCATTAAGATTAAGTTTTGCTGGTCGGTTATGGTGAAAGTAAGGAGGAACCGTCGCTTTCCATAAAAAGTGATAAATCTTCTTATTAAATGGGCTACTGTCAGCTTTCCAAAAAAATAAAAAAGACTCGTCTCTAAGAACTTAATCCGTTCTAGTGATATGTCTCATTTGCATATGGACATCGCTTAATTCCTGGTTAGTGCGGAATAGTGTATGCTAATTGTATATTCGTGCTTTTCCTCAGAACAGGTTTTTGTATGTTCGTGTTCGTAATCACTGTTATCTCTCTCTCTGCTGTCTTTCTGGTTAGAACATTTCATCTTATACACATGAACTTCGAAAGTGGTTACGCATCCGTTAATCATTCCCTTGCCGAAAGCGTAACAGAGCATTACCGAGTGTGCATAACTTCAAAATTTCGGCAAGTCATAAACTGTACGCTTTGTACTATTCTCTTATTATAAGTGACTTGATTTTGCTTTGCTATGTTGTAATTTGAAAGAGGTTTTCTCTGTTATTTCTGCTACTTTTAATACCAAGTCACATCCCAGAAAACCTGAATCCCCGCATCAAATGCTGATCGTTAGTGATCAGTTGGTGCTCTTTGTGTATTAAGGTCGTGTGCCCCTGTGCCCCGTCCGATTTGTGTTTACAATTGCCCACATGATATTGAAACACCCAGTGTGTCGCATCTGCAGCTTATAATAGCTTATTAACGTGCCCCTTCCAGTGAATGTTCAGTGATCTGTACCGCCCAGACGGCGGACCATTTCGTATACACGAGCGATTGAAAATGGAGGACCTGCAGCGTGTCTGTCTTGCAGTGCAAGAATGGTGACCTCATGAACTCTCTCGCTTCAGTAAACAGAAACCACTACGTGTTTGTATTGTGACATGAAGGGATGGTGTGTGCTTTCTAATATCCTGGTGTTGTGATCACATGCATTGCTTATCGTGAATAAAGGCTGGAACACAGTGGCTTGGATAAGGAATGCACGCATAAGGTAAGTTAACATCTTCACTGCTATTAACCCTTTCGCTATCACCTGCTGCAATACGATTTCCATTGCACTTGAAATCACACAGAGCACCGTTAATATCTGTGGCTAAGCAAGTGAACGGTACTGCCGTTTTATACCGAAGCTGGTCTTAACCCCTGAAAGTGATAGGGTCACGATTTAGCATGGTTTTTGGCCGGATAAGCAACTTCTCTTATAAATTTTACTTTTGTCGTAAATGGTATTTTGGACTACTTCGCGGGGAATAAAGCGGCCGGGGTTCACTGTCGGTGTCATTAGACCGAACTGTGTAGTTTATTGAATTCAACTAGCAGGCTACACGGTGTCACGTTCCAGCAGACATTAATGTTGAACGTTAGCTTTGCTCTCACCACATGTCGACTGGAGTACCATCTTTACTGTCGACGTATTTGTCGTGCGATCGTTTTTATTTCTTCTGCGTAGGACACTGAGACTCATACCGTTGGTGACTGGTGAGACCATTGATTGACATGCAGCTAAGAAGCAAAAAGCCTTCATGTGTCAGGCCTGTATTAAAGTCGCACCAACAGTAGGTTTCAATACTCGTGTCTGTATAGGCCTGCTTGTTAATTTTTTTTTACTGTTGGAACGTTATGAACTTTAATGCGACAAGAGAATATTTTCTTTAAATTTTATTTTACTTTTTATGGGCGATTTGGAAAATTTTCGACATCGTTACTAAAAAATTTACTGCCTTTATTTTGTGGTTTGATCATTGTTGTGAGTGACTGTTTGGCGAAGGGAATTCGGTTCCTGGGAGGAGTAGGGATTTGTGTTTTCGTCACCGAACCCAGACTGACTCTGACATTCACCCACCGCCGTCCAACAGATAACGGGGAACACTTTCCAAAGGTTAATACGGCAGGAGCCGGCCCCTCACATCCGTGCAATGTTGAGTTTAAGAATACGCGGAGCTATGTCGCCACTCCCTCATTCTCTTGTCTACCGTAGGAGAACTTTATTGTTGTATTTTACGTGATGTAACACGGATGGGAGTTTCTGACTTACGGCCGCTTTCTCCGATTTATGAAGAGCGTCCTTTTCTCTCTTAAGCTACAGTTTTCCTTTTTTGTCACCGCTGTAAACAAAAACCATCACTTTATAACGGTGATACCTTCTATTTAAGAAGATCAAAGGTTTGTTAGTATCTTGGTGGTGCGTGCGCATTGTAGATCCTGTCACTGTCTTTGCCTCTTATCACACTTACAAGGGTAAGCGAAATTTCCAGTTAAAATGTAAGCATTCTTCGTCTCCACCATGCTGTCCACTTCTTGTTAAGCACACTAATGATGTTTCAAAAGAGAATGTAGTTTCTGTCAGTGCTATTATTGTCTTTCTCCTGTTTATTTCTTTCTCATCGGTCCTTGTATAATCTTCAACTTATCACTGACCGTTTAAAGCCCAGTAACTGTGTGTACTGCTTAGAGTTGCCATCGAAAAGTATGAACTTTCCCCACACATTGTGTTTGCCTTTCATGTGGCTCTAAAAATTACAGTGATTACTTGCCTGAACAACTGAGTGCTGTTTTTAATGGAAACGGAGTTTGTGTGCTTTGGTATAGGGACTGAATTTTTATGTATTCTATCGGCCTAATATAGATGAATTTCAGTGTTATCATAAGGAAAAGCGAGTGAAGCCTTGGAGTCTTCAAATAAAGCAGTGTTGTTTTTCGGAATTCGGGGAGCACTGGACAAAAAATTACTCCTCTTCGTCTTCCACCATCAAGTCTGAAGGACGTTCCATGGCTGAAGCAGTTAGTCGTGGGCATCTCACCGCGGCGTCCCGGACTCGAGCCTGGGCCAGTCCTTGTGGACTTTGTGGGTGATAGAGTGGTACCGGGACAGGTTTTTCTTCTGGTACTTCGGCTTTTCTCGGTCAGTATCGTTGGACCATTGCTCCTTACACATCTTCATCTTCTAAAGCCATTCTTACCGTACAAACGGGTGACCAACAGTGATGCTGTGTCGAAAACTGAGGGGCATCGATAAACAACAGTTTCATTTTGTCAGGGTTCGTGTTGTTTAAACACTGGGGTCTGTACTTCCCTAGGTCAAGAGAACCACGTACAGGTAGCACGAAAGTGTGTGTAACTTGTATGACAATTTTAACAGTCCCTTGAAGGTTAAGTCGTGATTTGTTGTATGTGACTTTTGGTCATTGTGCTATCGTAGGAAACATTGCGTTTAGTAACGACTCCAACTAAGCATCTGACTCCGCAAGCTTTGGCTGCCAAAATATAGTTGACAACCTGAGATCGCAAACATTACCGCTGTAACAGGAAGGGATGCATATTTTGGGCGTGATGTCAAGGTAAAAGTATCGCTGGCCTGGTAATAATGCTGTCATTCATTCATTTAGTAGTCTGTCTTACGACAGGTCCAAAGCCTCTTCCAAAGCGAGCTCTCCACATAGTGCGATCTAGAGCTTCCTCCTTCGAATGAGAGTATCCTCTCCTTTCCTTAAGGTCATACAGTAGCTTCCTACGTCTTCTTCCTCGTCTTCTTGTCACTTCGATCCCCCCTTTCATCTTTCCTTCAATAACCCGTTGTAGAAGGCAGTTTCTACGTAAAATGTGACCAATCCAGTTAGCCTTCCGTTTACTTATTTTATGTAGGATATTCCTCTGTTCCTTGACTCTGAATAATACTTCTTCATTTTTCACATGATCGGTCCAACTGATCTTTTCCGTCCTTCTCCAGCACCACATTTCATAACTTTCCAGATGTTTCTGATCTACTGCCCGAAGCGTCCAAGTTTCAGCACCATATAAAGCTATGCTGCAAATGTAGTATTTTACTAGTTTCATCCTCAATTTTAAATCCAATGTGCTAGTAAAAAGAGCCCTCTTCTTGTTGAATGCAGCTTTCGTCATAGCAATCATAGATTTAATTTCACAAGTACATCTTCCATAATTTATTAACATGCTACCCAAATATTTAAAAGATTCCACATTCTATAGTTGTTTTTGGTCTGTCAAAAGTTTACTGGGAATGGTTGTCTTGAAATTCTCATAAATTTTGTTTCTTCCACATTCGTTTCCATTTCGTAGCATCTTCTAGTTTCAATTAGTTTATCAATCATGTCCTGTAGCACCTTTTCTTCCTTAGCCAGTAACACAAGTTCATCTGCATATTTCACAGCGTGAATGATTTGCCCTCCTATTTTGAAGTCTCCAAACCCTTCCAGAGCTTCCTTGCTAAGGCATTCGCTGTACAAGTTGAACAGAATTGGTAACAAACAGCATCTTTGTATAACTCCTCTTCCAGTCTTCACACTTCTTGTCTCCCCTCGGTTCAGTCATACTTTAACACTATGAGCCATGTAAAAAGCTGCTAATCAATCTTCTTTCACGCCAGTCAATACCATTTTCCTTTAGGATCTGCATTAATTTGGTCCATTTGACTCGGTCAAATGCCGTCTGCCAGTCTATGAAGTAAACACACAGTTCCGCATCTATCTCCAAAGTTCGTTCTGCTGTCATTGTCTTCAAAATGCCCGTAAGGACACTTGTTACGAAACTTCTCGTGGGTCAAGTGTACAACCATCAATAAACGCTGTTAATAGCATGCTATTAGGTTTTGTAAAATTATTGGTTACGTTTTACTGTGTAGGCTGCGATTGAGGAAATTAACTAACGGTAATACAGCTTTGTAATTTGTGGTACCCTTAAGTGTGTTTGGTGTACACTACAGTTATTTAATAAAGCAACGTACAGGGAACTGACCATATCAGTATTTATTTCTTATTTTTTGGGCTTGTTTGATAAAGAACTTAAAAATTACTGGTTAGACCCGTGTGGTGTCGAATGATAATATTCTGAATAATGAATTGGGAAGCGGTTATTGCCTTTTCCAAGACGTCTCAGCATTTACTACATAAATCTGACACATAGTGATTGGTTAGAAGATCGAACGCAGCTGTTCTTATATACGAAGGAGCGTCGCTACTACACTGTCTTCTGCAATTTGTTTTTGTCTACGTCTTATTAGGTAAATAACATTATGCTGACTTGGTCCTAACCTACTTTCCTTCTTAGCATTTGAAAGAATAATCTGTTGATCGCCGTGCTGTCTGTGTTGTCCCAATTTCAGCTTCTGGATCACTTGACTGGAAATTATACCATTGGAAGACCCCCAAGTGCCGTACTTTCTGTTTTCTTACAGTGAGTAATAAAAACATGGCGAACGCTTGAACCCGTGAGTCATAAGCGACCCGAATTTCGCTTATTCTTGGGATCTGTGAAATGGCGTATTTTTAAGTGCGTTATTAAACGACGCTGTCATTTCCTGAGGTTATATAGCGTCGGCGATAGACGAATAAGGGATAATGGAACATTAGTGGAATGGTAATGACAGGGGAAACCCAAAGTTCTCGAAGAAAATCCTGCCCACTTGCCACTTTGTGCACTACACATCCCACTTAGACTGACTTGGGATCGAACACGTTCCTCCGAGTTGAGAGGCGAAGTGCTGTTGTAATAGACCTTGGAGAAGCACACCGTCGTGTTGTTGTGAGGTGTGAAACGATAAAATAGCAACTCGACTGTTATAACATTTGCTTTGAAGCTTCTGGTTTGATGGCGATAGTTAGTAAACATTTGGGTGTGGGTGTGTGAAATTTCGTACGGTGATAACTCATAAACGTGGAAAAACGTCGTGTATTGTATATTGTTTGATAGTCCGTAATTACGAACATTTTTTTTGTCTCTTTCACGATACCACATAGTCTTTGGAGACTAACTAGGTATTTTATTCTCTCCTAAACTGCTACGTTGTCTATTTGCTGCAGGCGTCGCCCAACGGTTCAGCCTGCTTTATTCTGGCTCCTCATCTTTCTTGAGGTTTTCTAGATCACACACAACGACGCATCACAATCGGTAGGACTCCTCTGGACGAGTGATCAGTTCGTCGCAGAGACCTCTACCTGACAACACACAACACTCACAACAGACCAAA
>Ga0131853_10004672_pt1 | contig 24561 bp, 18 predicted proteins | sample TergutLab28metaG_FD_92764 | JGI IMG/M metagenome (GOLD analysis project Ga0131853, IMG submission 92764) | Labiotermes labralis P1 segment gut microbial communities from Petit-Saut dam, French Guiana - Lab288 P1 (version 2) (version 2) | ecosystem: Host-associated > Arthropoda: Insects >...
TATATATATATATATATATATGTGCGTTAGTTTCTATTACTTCTACAATTGTCATCATTACAGTGATTTCTAGTAGTACTAAATGTTACTATGCTTCTGATGTCACAATGGCCTCTGCAATTTGGTAATTCTATTAGTGTTGCTTCCACATCATACACTCATGCACAATATTATTTAAGTGACATTTATATGAAGGTCGTATCAGGTGTCATCAAAATATGTCCATTGCTTATATAATTTACATATGCAGAAGTCAGATCTGACCATCCCTCTGTACATTCTTACCCTCCTCCCTCCCCCCTTCATTTTCTCCCAGTGTTGTGAAAAGAGTGCTAATAATATGTATGTACAGATTTGTAAAATTCATTGAAGCCAATGAGTATTGCTTGTTAAACATTTTAAGGGTTGTTAGGCAGGATGGCAGTTGCAGCTTTTATGGAGGATTAAGTCACTGGAAGTAAATATAATTAAACAGGTTACCAAAAGTTTCCAAGCAGTGGTAAATATTTTCAAATAAACTGCATTTAGTGTACGAAGAACATGGTGAAAATGCAATTACAAGTTCTGTAATTTGGCTTTCACTCCATAGCCAAATAACATCACATTCCCACTTTTACTCTTACTTAGACACTTTTCTCTCTCTGTCTGCCTCCATTCATCAATAAACATGGTGGCTACGATGTATATTGACATGTTGGTGCAACTTCAGGATGCAACAAACATTGGCATATATTTAAATTTTAGAAAGTGCGTTACTTATTTAACCATTCTTAAAGCTAGTTAAATATTTTTAGTCTGTTTTCCTTATTCAGTGAATGAAGATGGACGCATGGTGTATGTCCATTGTGTGCCATGTCTCCACAGTAGTGGATTTCATAATACTTAGTATGAACTTCATACTGTGCCAGTTCACTCCACAGTAATGCCTACACGTTTACTGTCAGTAATAAGAGCATGATCACTCTCCAAATTTGTGAGTTGGGAGTGACACTGTGCTACATAATGTATTTTTCTAATATTTTATATAGTGAAGTGCTTTGAAAATGTGTCTACATAATGTGACACAGGCCCTCTTCCAGTGGAAACTAAGGGTAATTGGATCACTGTGATTTCATGATGATTACTTTACATTTATTTATAATGTCACCCTAATGTTTGAGGTATTTGAAGCAAATTAAGCATATGAGGCCCTTCCCAGATGTTAAGTTTTAAGACAATTCAAAACCACTGACAGTATAAATCATGGATAAGTTTATATGAATATTCATTAATCCACTATTCCTTGGTAGCTGTTTTAAATGTTTCAGAATATCATGAAGCAGCCTCAGTCCCTTTGTTTATAATCAACATTTGCATCATATTATACCAAATTACATAGAGTCATGTTTTTGTTATATTGTCAATATTTTTTCTGGGCTTCATTACAAGTTCTAAAATGTTGCTAAATTACTAGGAATTGAATGGTATCTCTATGCATTAGCACCAACATGTGTTGTGGTCTAGCTTGCCTAACTCCGATCTGTGTCTGTGACCTGTGCCAGCAATATGACATGGTGTGGAATGCATTGATTGATTCATGTTTGCTCTTGTCAGTGCGTCTCGTCCTGTGATGCTGCAGTAAAACGTCTTCACTGCTATTCTTCTTGTGCAATGGTCTATTGCAGTAGCTCTCAACCTGCCAAACGCACCTCACTGCCAGTACTCTTTTTACAAGGGGGAAAATTGCAATAAAAAATATTTACACTTCCACATAAATCTCCTCATAGATATGAAGTGAATGAATAAATTAAACAGTAAATGTTGTTGCTGTTTTTCACCTAATTTTATGGTCATAAATTTTACATCCAAAAAATTATGTTTGGGTGTTTGAACAGCCAGTTAGAATTCTAAATAAATTTTGTCTACATTAAATTACAACTGTGTTCAAAATTTTCTGTGAAGTTCTTTTAGCTACTCATAAAAAATTATTTTAAGAAAAAGTAATATTACTATTACCCTCATAATTATCAGCAATATAATCATCATTACTGTATTATACATTTATGCATATTTGCAGGAACTAAATTTTTTCAACATTGATGCAGTTGCTCTGGTGGCATCAACTATGGCATGTGAGGTGTGGTTGGCAAAATGTTGAAAGCTATTAGTTGTTGGTATTAACAATATTGCAAAGCTTTCTTTTTTTCTGAAGCTGGCATGAGAAAGAGAAATGGTAGCACTTCAGTGATATCTTTCTCCAGTGTTTTTGTCTTTCAGAACTGTGATAAGTAATGTTAGAATGTTCTCAGCGTTTGTTAGAAGTAGAGGTTTGATGTTTAAAGTTTGAGTTTGCCATGACTGAATGCACAACATGTAGTAGCTGTTAGTGTGGCAATGAAAATATGTTTTGTATCTGAGAAAAGTGTGTGTGTGTGTGTGTGTTTTGTACATGTGTTATGCACATCTAAGTCGGCACATTTCTAACAGCGCTTTTTCCTTGAAGGTTCATCGATATCAGAATGTACCACATGATTCCCATTATCTGCATTAATCCAACTTTTAAAAAATTAATATTTTTTCTACAGTAATTGCATAACCTAAGTTTATAGTTTCTCTTTAATTTATATCCGACATTCAAAAGTGCCAATAAAATTCTTCACTATAGATTAACATATGAATTCTGATTAAAGTTCTAAAGAAATGTACTGATAAAATACACATTTAAATGTTTTTTTTAAAGCAAAGATTTTGACTGAAATTTTGGCTTATTTCATTATGTATTGTTCATACGAGATGAATGTTTTTTGGATTATGTTAAGGACAGAATGTGTACTGTGGTCTTTATTACTACTTAAGATATGTTAATTGCTTTGACAGAAATACTTTAATAATTTTATGTCCAATTTTATTTGGTTCTTCACTTTTGTATTTGATTTTCACATCACCAGCTTAACTGACAGCATTGTCAACTATAGCTACATATTTTATTGAAGTCTTTTATTGCCATTAAACTTAAGTTACTTCATAGGGAAGATACTAAGGTAGTGTCAGAACGTATGCTGGTCGCAAACCGGTTATAAATGCTACCTTAGCAGTTACCTTCCATAAATTTTTAGGTTTTTCGGGTTATAGGTGCACCTGTTACCAAACTTCTTGCATCTCTGACTAGAAGCATACATGTACCTTCTTTTATATTGCACGAAAAAATAAAGTCTTTAGTTTTATTTAACTCAGCTTTCAATTTTTTTTTTACATATATTTGAACGTGAATATGGTTGAACAGCTCATTATTTGCACAAGGAAACATGAAAACTGCAAGAAGTGACATGCAAGTTTCTTTGTTGTGTGCAGACACGTAATTTCTTTTGTTTTGTGTTATGTCTCTTCATTGGTGTGGTTTGTGGTGTGTTTCACGGTTACGAATGGTGTTTATTCATTGTCTTGCCCGTAGCTGAAGTATTTTGTGGCACGTAAGAAGTTCAGAGAAGCTCTTAAACCTTACGATGTTAAGGATGTGATAGAGCAATATTCCTCTGGGCATGCAGATCTCTTGAACCGAGTCAAAAACCTCCAGTTCAGGTATGTTTGTTAATCAATTCAGTGTTGCTTTTTTTGTTCAGCTGTACTGTAAACAAATACCATATTCTGTTTAAGAGCTTCATATTTTAGTATATTTGTAAGACAGTTATCTGTTCTCAGCAGTACAGAAATTACTTTTTTTAATAACAAATAATTACATGTGTGTGTGTGTGTGTGTGTGTTTGAAGTAAGGATTTTAATCTTAAGACAAAAACAAAATACAAAGAAAGGAAGTTTTGTTACCTAAATATTCATCAGTTTTTGGAAGTATCTTCTAAATGACAGTGTTCTGCCAAAAAATTAAGAATCACGTTCCATAGAATTTTATCTTAAAAAAGGACAAATTCATACATGACAGTGCAGTTTCCTTTTAGATATTTAATGTAAAATTATATATATTCTCTTAACTATATGGAAATGAAAGTTCATTAATTAATGTATGAAAAATGTCATACCACTTTACAAACATGGCTGAACTTCCGGTATGACATTTGTTATATTACAAAAATAACAAAGGTTACCAACACAATACAGGCTTTTATGTGGTATTAATAAGCCACTGTTCATCATGGCCTAAATTTTATGATGGTATTGGCACTGTTGAGACACTATTGAAGTATTTTTCACCATGATATTTACTCTGAACTTTTTAAGAGCATTCTGGATCACAAATATAACTTTTATTTATTAAATTACAAAGTATATGAAGAACTGGCTTCATTGTTTTTAATAAAAATGTGTAATTCTCATGATAAAGATTCCAGTTACAGAATTTTAGATGCCTTTGTGAAATTTAAACTGTGTAAGAATTTGCAGCTTTGGAATGTGGGATTCTACAATGATTTAGGCTTACAATTGTGAACCAATTTTTTCATCTTGGCATGTGGGAAGAAGACTGCAAATTTTGTAAGATCAGTATTGGTGTTTGCCATAAACTCATTATTACTAAAAAGTATGGATCATAAATCTGTTTAGCCTACATGAACGAAAAATGTTATTGTTTTTTATAAAGGTTTATGTGTATGAAATTTATATTACAGTAATGCCTCAATTACTTATGTTCTAGCTGTTTTCCAAAGTAATTTGTTTTCAATAATTTAAACATTTTTAAGCATGATTTGCATCACAGTCGCTAACTAAATTCTAAAACTGGAAACAAATTACAGTTTTTATAATATCTTGTTACCATTTTCCCTTATGAAAACATAAACAAAATCATGCAAAATTACAGTGACTGTAAACTAGTCCTTGTTCTCTAGCACAGGTAAGGATTCTACACGTTGTCCAGAATTTAGAATGATGTTATACCTTGATACAACCAGCAAGAATGATAACAGTATAGAATTGTTTTTTCACAGGTTGGACCAGATCCTGGGAAAACAAGGTTCGAAAGCAAAAGATGTTTATGCCTCCAAAATTAGTTTAGCTTCAAGAGTGGTCAAGGTTGAAAGACAGGTGAGAATATTTTGTCTTGACTCCAAGTGCATTCACAGTAACCACTTGCATGAAATTTATGCCTACTTGTGAGTAAAGTTTATGCAGCATAGTAATTCTGAATTACTTTGGGAGGAGTAAGACATAGATTTAATGAAAGGTGTGAGGAATTATGTTGCTTTGAATGACTGCAACATTATACATCATCATGTAGGAAAAGTGTCAAAAAAGCCAGACCTTGTTACATTTGTGGGTCGAAAAATTGTTGTTCATGTATCCAAGAATCATTCATTGTTATTATTGTCATCAGCGGTGGCAGCAGCACTGTCGTTGGATGATGTATTTCTCTTATTAAAACCAGTGTATCATTTTGAGGTTCCAGGTTTCAAATTAAACCCAGGGACTGAATCCTGACAATTTCTCCATTGGTTTTCGTCAAATTTTCCATGAAAGTACTGGGATTTAATCTGAGAATAGTCTGTACAGTTTAGTTCTGTGTGTTGTGCTGTTTCACATTCACAGACACCTACCCTTTGATGCTGCATAATCCATGTAGCTGAGAGAGAGATGTAATTAAATACTCCTACTCTTAATCCTCCTCCTACAACAACAACAACAACAACAACAGCAGCAGCAGCAGCAACAACAAATGCAACAACTACCACCACCACCACCACTACTACTACTACTTCTTCTACTACTATTACTACTACTGCTAGTACTTTAAACACACTTAGGCACATATACAAAGTGTGCTGGAATATCAGTGTTCTCCTCATTAACACTACATCAAAAATTTGGTACTTTGTATCTCATTTTTTAAGTGGAGTTTAGTTGTTAATTAAAGAAATTCAGTTAAGTTTTAGTTTCTTTGGTTTTTTGGTAAATACAATGAACCTTTATGATTGAGTTGTCAATTAATTTTTGCCTTTAAAAAAATGAAAAGTAAAATTCCCTGGGTGCACAACTTAATGAAATGTGCTGTGCACACTTGTGCCAGCACATGACCTGTCATACATGTTGGGGGAAGCCATTCCTTTATTTCGTCCATGACTTTGGTCACTTCCCCTACATTTTCCTCATTCCTTTCCCATTCCTTCTACATAATGTCATCTTTTCTCTCCACCTTCTTTCCTACCACCCCATGTTTCACTATTCTCAACCCCTTTATTCCTTTCCTTTATCACTCTTCTTTCCTTCAACTCTATTACTCTTTCATCCCTCTTAGGTGTCCATCCTCATGTCATTCACCTAATAACCTTGCAGGGGAACAAATAGTCTAAATTTTCACTATGTGTCTAGGATGAATTTTTTTTACTTTTTCCTCGCTCTGTAATGAAGTAGCCGTTATTTGTATGTAGGTTGTTGTTGCTGTTGTTGCTGTTGCTGCGGATATAAACACTGTGCGGTGGACTCGACTATGAGTAACTACTGCTACTCTTCTCGTGTCCATGACCTACGAGTAGATATGTACGTGTCACGTGGTTGTTTAGGATGCGTCATGCAGTGTGGCATGCTGTTGGTGGCAACCGCGTTTTATCTGCACAATAAACCGCTTTTGTGTCGAGTGAAGTGCATCATTTACTAACTTCAACAGGTTATGATCCCAGATCACGCATAGTGCGCGTACTCGGTAAAAGTGCAATGCGAAGTGAGGTTATTTGTGTGGCTTTTTGTTTTTGGACAGCCTACGATTGCAACAGACTCTATATTAGTGCGGTCGTAAAGAGATAATACATATCGGTGAACTATTTTCATCTGCTGTTATTGCAACTGGAAAAGTCGTACGTCGTGAACGTTAGAGTATTCCATATTCAGTTCATTGTGTGTAATTGAATATTGGTAATGCAAGAAAATATGGCGTTGGATTCTAAAATAAAAGTCGACAAGTTGGTTGGTAAAACCAACTGGGCCAAGTGGAAATGGCAAATAAACATGCACTTCGAACAGTGTGATATGATGTCAATTATTGACGGATCGCGGAAAAGTCCCAATATAACGAACACTGAAAAGGTGTCGGAAGATGATCAGAAGACTTTTTTGGCGTGGGAGCGTGATAACGCCCGGACGGCGGCGTTGATCGCTTGTGCGCTGAGTCAACCGGTTGCGGATTTGGTATTGACGTACCTTGATTGCAAAGACATTGGGCACAAGCTCATCAGTGTGTATGAACAGAGCATTCAACCACTCGCTGTTGATGACGGAATTCTTCAAGCTCCAGCGCGAACCAGAAATGGACATTGCTGTCTATGTCGTTAAAGTTGAGAAGTTATCCTCGGACATGAATACAGAGCTGCGTCTACGAAGGTCGCACGACATACCGATTGAGCTACTATATGGGCAGATACTGGCAACCGTCGCTGAGTATCAGGATTTGAGCAACGTCTGGGAGTCGATGACAACAAGCGAACGACGAGCAGTCTGCTTGATACACCGTGTGCGATCGAAAAACGGTTGCAGAGATCGACGACAGCGACAGAGTCAAGTGCATTCGTGGCTCATGCGTCAACCATGAAGTCTCAGTCGGTGGCGATCAGAACAACGTCGAGTAAACCAAGTGGGTCGAAGAAGTCCACCAAAGACAACAGAGAAAACCACATCCGTTTTCATTGTGGGAAGGTTGGCCATCTGAAAAAGAATTGTCGGAAATTGAAAGGTGACAAGAATAAATCAGAGGTGACGGACAGCATGGGCTCATCATCAGTGGACAATACCAGAGGTTCAGCGTTTTCGGCAGTAAGAGTGAATAGCACAAGACTTGCGGATAAGTGAGTATGTGATTCTGGTGCATCGCACCATATGATTGCGAACAGGCAGTACTTTGTAATGTACAATAGGTTTTCGGCTCCAGTCAATATATCGTTGGCAGATTAAGGAACTATTCTGGCTTCTGAGTCTAGTCGTGTTAATGTTGAGATGCTCATAGAGGGCAAGTGGTGTCATGGCTACTTGGAAGACGTGTGGTATGTACCCAGTATTAGAACACTTTGATGGAATAAAACAGTTAGCACATTTATTGACGAGACTGTTGGATCTAGTGCATTTTAAGACCCTACGTAATGACATAGGTATTCAAGACTGTTAACGTAGCATAGTATAAAATTCTTATATTGTGTAGGAGGAAGTATTAAGGGTATAAACACTGTGTGGTGGACTCGACTATGTTTGATTGCTGCTACTGTTCTGGTGTCCGTGACTTATATATATGTGTGTGTGTGTGTGTCACTTGTGTGTTCTGGATGTGTCATGCAGTGTGGCATGTTGTTAGTGCCAACCACGTTTTATTTGCACAATAAACCGCTTTTGTGTCGAGCGAATTGCAGTGTTTACTGACTAACTTCAACATTTGTTGTCAGTCGTCATCTTCATCTTTGTTGTTGTTGTTATCATCATTGTTATGTTTCTCCATTCTTCTTTGCAGGTGGATGACATTGAAGTGAAACTTGACCAGCTCATTGAGCTTTATATGGAAGACAGAAAGCGTCTTCTAGCTCTGCCACTCCACCACTCACCCGATTCGCCTCTCCTCTTAACAGGCAGTGCCACTGCAGTAGTAACAACTTCAGCTGTGACACCCTGCCTCAATACCACGCTTCATAACCCTCACATCCTCACAGTATCAACGTCGCAATCTGTTCCGACTCCTCCCATATCCTCAGCAGCAGTTTTAAGGCCAAAGCCTATCCTCGTAGATAAGCAGTCTTCAGAACCAAATACACCCATATCCAAGAGCTTCAATGAATCTCAACCACACCGGCCTATGCACAGAGGGTACTCAGACCTCGGGCACAGGATAAAGAAGAGAGTTACACTCAGGTAAGCACCAGGAATAGCGTAGGTGGATTTTATTCTCTGAGGTTCTTAAAGCAGCCACACATGCAAGACTGTATGGTGTCATATCCCACAAGAAAGTAATCCTAATATTTCATCCTTTTGTCAAATAAAGGATACCAGAATTTACTTCCACAAAAGTATGTCACTGTGATAACCATTGTATGTAATGGCTCCTCATGCAAGCCAGGATTAAAAATCTCTCTGTCCAATCCAAAATATACCCATCATGCACCTATTAAAAATGCAGATATGTGCGTTTTATATTGTATCATGCAAAGGGTGACCAAATCAAGGAAGATGAGATTGGCAGGACATGTGGCCCAAATGGGAGAGAAATACGTGCAAGGTTTTGGTGGGGGAAACCTGAAAGAAAGAGACAACTTTCAAGACCTAGACATAGGTGGCAAGAAAATATTAAAGGGATCTTACAGAAATTGGAGGGGAGGGTTTGGACTGGATTCTTTTGGCTCAGGATTGGAAGAAGTGACAGGCTTATGTGCAACTGGTATTGTAACTCTGTGTTTCTTAAAATATAGGGTTTGCTTGTCTAGCTGACGAGCTGTTGGCTTCTCAAGGAGGACTGTCCTCTGTGGGGTTGGTTGATTGGTTGGTAGGTCAGTCTGTCTGTATATTTGGTCCATGTGGCAATCTTCTGGATTATATGTGGTAATGAGTGTATAATTCAGGTAGTTTTTAATGTTCATTACCTTTTATTGGTGTAAACTGTGACTACTTCTCACATGATTCTATGTGCTTTGAACCTCATCTGTTTTACATACAAAGACACATTCTAATTTCTCGACTATGGAAGTAATGTCTTCTGTATACTGTGGATTGAATGTCATGTATTGCCAAAACTAAGAGTGGGTAATCAGAGTTAAGGATCTGTAATTGACATATCCTGTGTTACATATGTGACTGAATGGATGAACATAAACCAAACCAAAGCAAACTAAGAGGGTATGAAGGCAACATCTACAACTGCAATTTATAGTTTGATATCCCAGACTTTACAGTATACATTCACTTATAAAACCAAAATGTAGAAAATGTAATTTTTATGTAGAATATATAGGCAGTAGAGGGTAGCTGTATGTCTTCTACATTCAAGTTACATAAGTCAAGCAATTGAGTCAATAGATATTGCAGGACGGTTTTATTAGAGACTTTCATCATTAAGTGGTGATGGATATTGGTGGTACCCATGAAGTGGTTGTGTGCATGCACATCTGCCATTTTCCTTAGTACATGTTACATCACATTATAGTTCTGCATCTGATTTCCACACAACAGATACCTTCATTTTAAAATTATTTACTCCATGCATTTTGAATCAATGTTTTCTTCTAATGTACTAATTAAATACACTTAGTGATATATGATATTACAGTTACTTCACTCCAGCATGTTTCAGCATTACAATGCCATCTTTAGGGAGTGCATACAAAGCTTAAAATCATTTATAGTAAAGAGGATTACATTTATGAATTTCATAGCCTTTAAGATTACAGTAGGTGTTTGAATATGTACTGCCACAACTTTGGGTCTCATCTTTAATTATATTTTATATGTTTTAAATATTTTGTATTTAAGAGTGTTATATATGACTTATACATAATGTCTGCCATACATTAGAAAGAAAATGCACATGTTGTATTCATGTACTAACTGATATTAGCAGCAGAATATATTGAAAGTTATGAAGTTTATACTAATCCAGTTACTAGAAAGGGTTTAAGCTTTGTATGCACTCCCTGAAGATGACATTGTTATGCTGCAATGTGATGAAGTGATGTGACTGTAATATCATGCATTATAAGTGCTTTATTTTGTATATTCAGTAAAAATACAAATATCTTAATGTTCAGTTGTAATATGCACTTAACCACTCTCAACAACCATTTGTCACACCACAGCTAATTATCGGTATGTTTCATGAAGGCCATCTTCTGGGATATAATGCCTTTATTACCATAGAAATTAACTGATTTATTGGAGGAATATACTGCCACCACTTTCAGGATAGAAGAGTACAGTACCTCAGAGCGCCACATCCCATAAATCTCACACATAATATTTTATATTTTCTTCAGCAGATGTCATTTATTGTGAGATCTCACATTGTCAAAGTGATGCTGATGAAGATACAAGTCTTATGGGAGATTATGTCATGTGAGTTGGTAAACAGCTACTACCATTTCAAAAGAGTATATTGCCTTTAGGATCAAGTAGTCCAGAACTACCAATCAACAGAGCATAACATCCCAGAAGGCTGGAATTTCTAGAAGTTAATCATTTGCCATTTAACCATCTTATAACGTAGTACTAACTTTGAGGAATTGACATTTGTATAGACAGAACTTCAATATTCATTAGATAAGACAGCTTGGTTTTCTTTTTAGGCGCATTTGCAAAATTGTGAAAATTGACTGTTAGCTTTGTCATATTCGTCCACACCAAATAACTCGGCTCCCACTAGATGGATTTTTCATTAAGTTTTTTATTTGAGTATTTTTCAAAAATATATCAAGAAAATTTAAGTTTCATTAAAATCTGGAAAGATTAACGGGTACTTGACATGAATACCAATGTGCATTTATGATAGTGTCTCACTCGATTTGTATAAAAACGAAAAATATTTCAGACAAGGCTGTGGAAGAAATCAAAATAAGCATGTTATATTCTGTACTTTTTCCCCGAAAGTGTGCTGTTTGTGAGACAGTGTGGTAAAATATTGTTGTGCCAGACAGGCCACATATAACAATATAATATGGCGCATGCGCTTTGTGTGCTGGATAATTAAGGCTAGTGACACATGTTCATAATTTGTAATACTTACTGCTTTTCTGGGGCAACAGTGGTTGCATGAACACACCTGAATATTACATTGTACATACATTGCCTGTCTTATTTGTGACAAAAATGATGCTGTTGTCTGTTTACACACACACACACAACACACATACTGTCGTGAACTTAAGCTGGTACTTAAAGTACTAACAGAGAAATTGTCAAACTGGGGACATGGGACTTCAACAACTCTTCACCACATATTGTCTGTTTGTCACAAAACATTTATAAAGTTGTCAAATTTTTTTTGGAAATGTACTTCAGTATAATGATGCCATTGAAAGAAGTTCTGTAGGTTGATCCCTTACATTTCCTGTAAGTTGCTTACATTCTGTCTTCAGCACACGTAGCTTTATTCCTCTTCAATCATCTACCTGTTCTGTTCACAAGATGTTGGTAGTGAAAATCTGCATTAACAAGAAGCATTTTGGCCTGATGGATATTGACAAGATGGTTCGGGGAAGGAGTACTAGAGTAGGTGTAAAGGGTAAAGCTTAAAGTGCTGTCAGTGTTGTCCTTCACTATTTTTCTTTGTGTGGCTTGAGCTCAGTAATATTCCACAGATTTATTTCCTCTTGTGTCACATCTTTCTTCAGCTCGATTCCTTCCCAGTACGTATCACCACTGTCATCGGAAGATGGGGGCCCACATTCTTACCAGCACGAAGGGGATGTGGTAATTATTGTACCATCCCTAAACACATCATTGGATGATGACCTGGAACAGAGCAGTCCTAAGACCACAGAGAGCACAAGTAAGTATAGAATTCAACACAATTTAATGGAACAGACATATTAAAATACAGCCCTATTTGATGAAAACATGAATCAAACACAAAAAAGAACTAGAATATGTGTCCACTTTTAATCATTATAATTATGACTATAATAATTGACAGTGGATTGATTTAAACAGTGATATAGTACAGAATTATGTGAAGTAAATACTGAACATTAGCTGCTCTAGCAAACTATACTGAGGTCAGGGAAAGAACATTAATGGTTTGGATTCACGACAGCCTTCGTATCCTTCACCCTATGTATATTTTGCACCGCCTGCCACCATCACCATTATCTTAGCAAGGAAGAAAAATAAAGAGAGTGATATAACACAAGTGGCAAGTATCAGTAGCTGCTAAGGTGATGGGTGGGGCAGAATGTGTTTACATACTTTCCCTTACCTGACTTTATATGATGGTGCAATTCTGTGGCCTTAAAATTGTTATAAGTTAACACGATTTTGTGGGTAATTGTTATTAATGAAAAAATCTTCTGTATGATGCTATTACATAGATCACATTACAAGTATACTTACTGTTTCTTTTTGGCGAGGATATGTCATAAACTATTCTTTCTTCACTTCTGCCTTATTCTTTTGGTGCTTTGTCAGGCTGCATAGTGTTGCAGTTTTATTTACGTGACCAGAGGGTTAAGACTCTCTGAAAAGGACCGGTGTGTCAGAGTTTTGGAGGTATGGTTTGGCCTTTCACTGCACCCCTGGGTCAGACTTAATTCATAGATGTTTAAAATGTAGATATCTTTCTGAAGTGGTAAGTACATACATATATAAATATCTGTTTTATTATTGTGGTTGAATGAAAGAGGATCAGAAAATCATGGTACAGCTTCACATAGAGCACTCAGTTTCTTGCACTACAATTGGACCACTATATAGTGTCCTTTTACTTCCAAATAAAAGTTTCGTATCAATTGCATCACTACAAATAATCCAGTCACACAGAAGTTTTCCTTGCCTTTTAAACGTACGTTTGACTTCCAGTATTGATTAATTCTTAGTTTACACCATGTAAACTGTTTCTGGTAGAGTATATGAGATGGGTGATTATATTGTATATATTGTTATATTAAGGAAGTGGAATTCTGTTCTTTTGAGATATGAGGCTCCAACACTACACCAACAGATTCTGATGTTTCAAGGAAACATAGTTTCCTCATCTTTAAGAGGGCCCAAGGAGACATTTTGGCTTTTGAAAATGAGGAAACTGTTTGCCTCAAAAAGTTGGGATCTGATTGTTCGGTGACACAGTATTATATCCCATAAGAATGGAATACTCTGCAAAAACCCCAGCACTTGCAAAATAAGAAGGTATACTTACTACTGAAATAGGCACCTTCTGTACTTAACACAGTGACATTACTTATGAGGATAATGTCACCCATGTTCTATGCACATATTTTCCAATCCTCTCTCAGGCACCAAAACATGAACTTCATTAAACAGGTATAAAATAATATGTGAGTTTCTCAGTATTTTGGTTTGGCTGACCCGGAACACTCGTAACACACCAAAGAGTCTGAAACAGTTGGTACTATATTTTCCACAGCTTCATATGATGATTGCTCATCTTCAACTTCCCTCTGACGACACAAAGTCAACTACTAATAACTGACTGGCACCAGCAAATTTTATTATTGTGAGTCAACAACATAATGTTGCATTTGTTTCAGTGGTACGTTTGTCTCCTGGTACCAACCTGTTCCCACCCACTGCAACTTGTTTGGTGTGTTCCTTATTATTACATGCTAGCAAATTGATATGCACCGATTGTTCATATCAACAAGTGTCTGTCCTTTTGCACTCCGCGATGATAATGTCTTCTGATAACTAGTGGTGAAGCATGGTGAGGTTATATCATATTCCGGTTCCTGTGGTTTTCTTGTAATTATATCATGCCCTCAAGTGAATCTGGCTAGAAACTGATGGATGGAATGTAAAAATTCTGGCTCACTACCTGACTTCTTTCAATTATTGCCTAATACATTTAGCTGGTTTTAAGTTGTTTCATGAAAACAGAAGTACAGATAGATAAAATTATTTTAGTGTAATGAGCCCCTTTAGGGATGCAACATGTGTAAAAACAGGACTCAGAAGGGTTGTAACACATATTTTAAATTATACTCATAGTACTGAAATGGCTCCCTGTTATCATTTATAGACTCCATGATTTACATATTCTCTTGTATATGATAACACATATATTTAGACAGTAATCCAATGTTAGAACTAGTACATTAGTAAATATGTATTTTTTAAAATTGACTATGGATGTGATTTGGTCAAATGACCTTTTTTTAATTTATTTAACTTGTATTATTATTTTAAATATTTGAGAATTTTCAATGAATAATTTTACTGTCTGGCACACAAGATATATTTCTGGTACACATAAGACACCATGCATTTTGTTCCAACATCTGACATTGGTTTTCTGTTGAATGGACATAAAATACATTTTTCTGTATGCAAAGTTGTCATTACTCCACCAGTAAAGAACATTTATTATTATTATCATCATCATCATCATCATCATCAGCTCCTTTATGCAGGGTATTTGTACTTATATTCCTGAGACAAACTATGTCCCTAGGGAATACAGTGTTGCAGCTATTCTGTTCTTACTATTCATGGTGCTTATATCATTAGTTCCAGTGTTGAATCTATTGTACTTTTACATTAGCACTTTCCGAAGTATGTGTGCAGTGCCCAATATGGCTGTTTTCTGTAGTTACTTGACTTTTTGATTTCCTGGTATGTTGCTCACATATTTTCTGAATGACTTTGAAATAGTATTTTCTGAATGACTTTGAAATAGTCCCAGCCCCTCCTATTATCATTGGTATCACCTTGGTTTTCACATTCCACATGCACTGTACTTCTGTTGTAAGGTCTTTATATTTTAGAATCTTGTCGGCTTCTTTTTTAATCACATTTCTGTCTCCTCAAATTGCAGCGTCTATTAACATATATGTTCGCTTTTCATTATCACCGATTATACTGCCTGGTTTGTTGCTGGGGATTTTGGCACATATTCATACCAGTGTTTTTTGTCCAATTGTACCCCTGTTTCCTTGCATATGTTGTGCACAAACTTTATCACGTCTTTTTATGTACTTTTCTTTTGCCAGTGTTGGGCATGCTGATATTATGTGGTCTATTGTCTCATCAAATTGTTGGCCAAGTCTGCATTTGTTATCTGTCTCTGTATTCAATATTTTTGTTGCATAATATTTTGTTTGTAATGCTTGGTCTTGTGCTGCCACTATTTCACTTTCAGTTTCTGCTTTTAGGTCTCCCTTCGATAACCAGATGAACATGTCTTCTTCACTAATAAGCTGTCTATCTATGTTTCTAATGTACTGCCCATGCATTATTTTGTTTTTCCATTTTTTCTTTAGGGACTTTCCCAATCTTGCTTTTGTGTGTTATATTCCATCCTGTTTTTTGTCACTCTTCTCATTTGGTTGACTTAATTCTTCTTTGATCTTTTGCTACTGTCTTAATTATTGAGTTCATATATGGTTGAGTGCTTTCATGGTTTTTAACAATATTTACAAACTGGTCTTCTTTATAATTTGTGTTATGGTATTCTGCAATATTAATTATTTCTGCTTTATATGCCACTTTGATTTGCACCAGTCCTCTCTCTCCTTTCCTGTTTATATATAGCCTGTCCATGTCAGCTTTTGGATGATGCACTTTATACATTGTTAGCATCTTTCTAGTTTTCCTGTCAATTTCTTTTATTTCTTCAGTTCTGCAGTTAATTATACCAAAACTGTATCTCAATATTGGGACAGCTAGTGATCCTATTATTATTTCTCTTTTGTTCCTCACCTCTTCCACTTTATCTTTTTACTACTACTACTACTACTACCACCACCACCACCACCACCACTACTACTACTACTAACTACTACTAGAATTGTTGCTGTTTTATGAGCTTATAGGGAAGAGTCACCAATCTCATCTTCCTTCAGTCTTTCCTTTTTGATTTCTTGCCAGTTGTTTTCTCTTTATACCTTCTAGCACCTGGATAACCCTTTTTGTTCTAGATTATCCCATACATGTCTTCCCATTTTATTTCTAATCCTTATTCAGCACCTCCGTTTATGTATCATATGACCTAATTATTAGAGTTGCTTCTGTTTATTTAATTACCATAGGAATTTGGATTACAGTGGTAACTTTAAATTTACAGTCATTCTCAGTATGCTGGATATTCTGCAACGAGTTGTATCCAGTTTATAATCTGTTACTCATAGAATATTTGTAAGAGAATTTTAACACTTCAGTTAGCCAGTTGAATTGATTAGTTCGGAAAATAATAATTTACAGCAGGTTAAAACATGGCAACACTCTCCACTTGTATACTGCTTCATAAAATCCATTCTTCACCACTGAGTTAATCACATTGTTTATGTATTCTCGTACACTTCTGAACATCTGTATCCTTTATGCATGGACAAGAATGTGAACAAATATTTGTTTTAAAATTTAAATAACAAAACATGCCATCAATACAGTCTCTTATATTATCATTTAATCTTTATCACCATATGAGACCATATGCTGGTCTCTAAAATTGCCTTGTTTACCATATGCTGGTCCATATGTGTTTACTCGGTAGCAATTTAAATGTTCACTCTAAACCAAAAAACTCTGAACATTATGAAAAAAAAAAGTGGTATTTAAATCTGTTACCTAAAGTTAAAAATATGTTATGTTATGTGTAGACGCAAAAAATTACCTAGCCCGAACAATACTTATCCTTTAAAAATATCACCATAAATCCAGTCAGACACAATTTTTTTTATTCTCAAGGTCAGTACTTATTCTGTGTAAATTTGGAAGCTGGAGAGGTTTTGGTGGAAACTTTAATTTTGGCATTATTGGGAGTTACCCTATTTCATGAAAGTTCTTGGGTAAAATATATATATATATATATATATATATTAGCATTACAATGATGTAGTTTTCTTCTTATATTTCTTTGATCATGTAGTACTGTCACAGTGTGAGAGTACTCCACAAACTTGGAAGCTGTCTTTGTAATGTGAACCTGATGTGCATTGTTTTCTAAGCATTTATTTAATTTAATAGTATCCATGCTTATTTGATTTCATAAAGTATAAATTAATTATAAAATCATAACCATGACTGGGATAATTTAATGATACCCAGTTTGTACAGGGACAAAGCATTGCAGGTGTAAAGGGAAAGAACACCCATAAATCCCTTTTAAACTTGAAAGATTTTCTATACCAGCAAATTTTTAACCTTTAACAGCAATATTATGCACTTTGGAAAAACACTGGATTCCACTGTTTCTTATATTTAAAATATGGGTTTTTACATTTTTGTATTGTGTTTGTAATTTTTAAAATGTGCTTGAAAATTGTCTGTTATGGTTGAAACAAGTCACAGTAGTGCGTAGACAAAAGTAAAGGAGAATTATTATGCAGACTATATAATTTGATGTGTTTGCATTACCTCTAAAGTTCAACATGAGTATACAAATTAAAACTGAAACCAGGTTACATGTTGTAGTATGAACTTTGTCATCTTCAATTCCAACATCCTTTAAAAAAATATTTCTTTAAAGATTCCTGACCAATAAAATGCATGCTTCTATATTATTATTATTATTATTATATTTTCAGAGTTCTGACATATTCATAATTATTAGAGTTACATAATTTAAAGTACAAGCCAAAAGCGAGAGAAGTCAGAATTTTTATAGCAGGCTTCACAGTTCCAGTGGCTGGCCACATGCAGTGTATTGCAGATAGAAGAAGCTGTCCTTTATGAATTGTACCATACTCAGTTAACACATACAGTCATGGTTCTGCAAAGGCTTTTGAAGTCTTTTTAAAACTGTACAAAACAAATTTTTTGTGGGTTAGAAACAATGTTAGTTTCATTATTCCCTTGGAATGCATACAACAGGAGTTCCTGTTTGTATACTTGTAGTTGTATTCCAATAACTTTAATTTTATCTTAATAATTGAAGAGTTGTAAGTACTTAAACATAACCCATATTGATTTTGGTGGAAAATGTAAGTTTTTTGTTACTGAGGAAGGAGGCCTAGTGGCCTTGAGTGAAGACAGTGGACTGTTGTTGACAGTTGGTTCAGCAAAATCCCAGTCAGATCTCTGTATGGGTTTGTCCCTGTCACTGGTATTGGAACTTCAACTTCTACCAAATATACAAATTCAAGTATGTGAAGAGTATCAGCCCCTGCCCATAGCTCAAGTTCACATTCAGCCATGTGTCTCTGTTTACTATTGTTCTCATGATCACCACATCAGTTGAGTAATAGAATTGGTACTATTGTTATCATAGGTGGGATAGCTAGTCAGTGTAGTGACTAGGCTACATACTGGACTCTCTAGGATTCCAATCCCATCAGATGAGAGGTTTTTCTTCTCCCCAAAGTGTCCAGACTAGCTTTGGGGCTCACACCCAGCTTTTTGCTCAATGGATATGAGGGTTCTTTCTTGAGGGGGGGGGGGGGGGGAGGCGACCCACCTCTAGTACCAAGAATAAGTAGAGATATACGTTTTCTCCAACTACATGTCTTCATTGTGTAGGGAGGGAAACCTATTCCTTCAAGTATCGTCATATCACCACTTCAGAAATGGGTTCTGTGCCCTTGGCTATGTGGATAGAGGTGAGGAAGCTTAATATATGGAGGCACTAAAAAAATCAACGTATTCAGGGGTCATAGTATTTCAAATTTCTTCTGGGTAAATGACCAACCAGGAAGCATGGTCAGCAAAACATAAAATGCAAATTTCTTGTCTTTTGCATAGGCTAAGTTTGAATCTTACTCTATCCATTTTTTTGTTTTGTGTTAATGTATGGTTAGAAGCTACAAAGAAGATACAAATAAACGATAATAAGCCTTTAATTTCAATAAACCCATTAATAAAATAACCCATAACCAAAATAGAAGGTATTCTAGAGGTACAACATGAAAGTGTATCAGGATATGTGTATATTCTCTTTTGTCTCATTAGTATTCTTTTCATATTTTAGATAAAACATCTTTTATATTAATCGTTAAAAAATGCAAAGCAGGGTACAAAATTCAAGTGACTTGGTTTTTAAAATGTTCAGAGTCTATTTTGTAATTGGTTTTAATTTATTAAAAATAAATGATAAGATTTTGTTTATACTTTTACATATTTTACCTTAAAAGATAAATTTGCAACAGATATGAAAGTTCATAAAACGGTAAATATAATTCATTAAGTTTGAACATAGTTTGGGCAAGGCTAGTGCTTATTAAAAACAAATATAATAATTAAGAGTGCAGTCCGGTGGAATGTAACACCATGTAGTCTGGCAAATAGCTTCCATTGTTCTGAAGGCAGCAGGTTCCTTTGACAAGGTGATAACTATATACTAGACTACATGGTGCCACCTTCCAGAATACTGTTATTTATTATTCATCTCAGTGATAATATCAAGAATTGTAAAGTAAAAAATGCTAAACTGCAAATTTGATTGCAAAGTATTAAGTGGGTTAAAGCTTGGAAATTCGACATATTATCATAAATCAATTTTTAAAATTTGTTTTAATTATATAATGTTGTGTACATCTGGCATAAGCACTGAACTAGTCTAGGCCTGCTTGCTTTTAGAAGCATGTTTGCAGTGTCATTTTGGAAACCCCATATATCATGTGCTGAACTAACCTTTGTTACATCCAGACTCGTCCCAAAAGTTAACTATGTAAATGATGAATCTAAATGTCTGTGTTTCTGTGTTGTACTTAAGTTTGTTTTATGTATGTTAAAAATGAGTATAATAGAAAGCCACATTAGTGAGCAACACACATTAAGTCCTGTGGTATAATACAATAAAAACTTTGTTGATAAATGAAGGAAAATATTTCTGAAATTTAATACTACAGCCATATGAGATAAATATTACAGGTCTGTGTGACATAGTGCTTGTCTTGCTCTGAATTCATGGTAAATAGTCTTTGTAAATTAATTTCAACCAATTTGCAACAGTTAAGTTCCATAATTGTATTATATTAAATTTAGGTATGTGTGAAATGTTTTTGACTTTTGTATACATATTACCAAATTTCTTTAATGCTACGTACATATTTGTATATTTATAACAAAAATCTAATGTTAATAAAAAGGTCACAGAAGCAAGATAGCACAGGAGAGTTCGCACATTTAAATACAGCCAATGCATGTTAGGGTTTGGTATGTTACTTTTTTTGTTATCTTTGTATCATACCACTTATTTTCACCTCTTTTCTAGATTTTTTAATATTATGCTGTCAAAATTCTGCACATATGTTACAGTTTTACAATTACATCATCTTTTTCCTATGTTATGCAGTATTTGTCACATAAAAGTTAATATATGGTGCTCTTAATTATTTGTTTGTATCCAGCGTGTTAGTGTGGTAACATAACACAGCATTCCATATGAAACTTGTATCTTAGGTGTTAGTATTAAGTCTGCTTTGTTGCATATAACTTTACTTCAGTAATTCATATGTACTGTTAGTAAAATAAAACAGCCAGAAATAATACATAAATTGCTTACTGAAAAAAGATTTGTTAATCTAAATTTTATTTCACTTTCCTTTATGTATTATCTTAAATGTTTTGTGAAGCATTTTTGAAAATGTGTCTGTTTTCTGTCTTTCTTTAACCCCATTCTTTCTTCTTAAATGATTGTTGCAATGACTGCATCTGTTTGTTGTAATAGGTTTCATATGAGATTGTATTGTGTTGTGGCATGTTCATATAAATGTCAGAAAAACTATTATTTATGTACTGTTTCCCAATATCCACAGTGCTACATAGACAGGTAACAGTATTTTTTATATATGTAAATCATTCTTGTAGTTGTTGCAACTATAAAGTAAATAGAGTTTTTTGTTTTGAAAGTATAGATGGCTTCATTGTGAGAGAAGATACATTGACAACCAGTAATATATCTGTAGGAACGTCTTGTTTACTGTGCTGTTCTTTACTGGACACATTGAAGTGTCTAAGAAATATGACCAGTACTATATATGCATTTTGATTTTGACACAGCTCCAGTGGTTTATCACTGACTGTTTGCAGCTGTGATCAAGCATAGAAAGAAATGTAGTCCATGTAGGACTTGCAGAGGACAGGAGAGCAATGGTACAGTTCTTCCTGAGCACTTTGGTTTTACCCTGCCAGTTACTATTCTTTTAATGCTTCATAATAAGCTGTAATTAATTTAGATGAATATCAGTTCATAATTAATTAAATGCAATATGTAACTAATGTGATGGCTTTTTCCATTTTTAAATCATGAATTGGACTTACACATTAGCAGTACTAAATACAAATTTCTTCCACAATTTGCTTCTGTAGTCAGGTCTTGAACTCCCAGAGACAGTTCTTGCACAGTAAATATGAAGTAACCCGTTTGATTTGTTAGTTGTTGCATTGGTCATATTTCAGTTTATACAGGTTATAAAATGGCATTTGCAACAAATTTGCTAGATTCCATGGGACAAATGTAGTTACTGGCTGTCATATTTTCAACTAACTATATTCTTCACAATTAAGTGTAATATTTGTAATTAATAATGATTGATATTGTGTTTTCCTCATTTTCATTAGCTGCATTATCACCATTGTCACCACAGTTGGTGCTACCTTGTGAGGAAACATTAGATTCTTGGGAAGGTTGTGATGACTCCCTAGCTACTGAGAATACAGCATTGCTTCGTACAGCTGCAGCTGCAACAGAGATTATCATCACCCCAATGAGCCCAACCGCATCCTCTGTGGACCTATCACACATTGACAGTCAAGATGATGAGGACTGTGGCCTGGACACTTCAACGACTGTGGACGTTCAGAAAATGGATCTTCTGAAGCCTGATGTGATTTCTAATATGAATGAAGATGTCTGAGATTGGTGCAAGTTGACTGTAGTTGTAGGGTGAGTAACATATAGTTTTGTGCTCCTTCAGGAAGCAGCTTTAGTTATCCTGTGGCATAAATAACTAATCAAGGGCCCGCCTGCAACAAACTAATTTGGTTGCCCCACTCCCTTAATTGTTAATTACTCTCAGATCTCTCTGTCTGAAGAATGGAATCACATCCAACAGAATTTATGAAAAATCAGTATTTTGTTTGTTTGGTGATTCTCCTGACCTACAAGGCCCCTGGCTGTGTAAGGTCAGTGGGGGCCTCATATACACCATTGGACATGTCAGATACGTGATCATGCCAATGTGGTTTCTTTTTACTGATCATTCATAATTATCAAATACTGCATCATCATCATCCTGTACATTAAATTTTCATAACCTGATGCACATTTTATCAAAGTTTTGAAGATATAGGAAGAAAAATGTTGTCATTATGGTTTGTGTCAACTGAGTCTGTCATTGTAATATCACCCAGCATCAGATTTTCTCTTATCTGTGTACAGTGACTAGCCACATGCAAATATGGTACCTGAGATGAAGTAAAGATATTTACAATTACATATACTCAGACAGTATTTTTACCTTACATCCTGAGGTCACTACATACAGGGACACTTCAGTTACTTGCAGAGGAGGTCATAAATTGTGGTTCTGAATGTATTTAGCTGCATTAAAATAGCAGTCATTCAAAAGATGCAGTTATGACACTTCTGTTCTTCAGGAATATAATGCTGTGTCATGGGGTGGTCAGTTCTAAAACTTTTTAAGGAATCTGCTGCCTTCATCTTCAAAGGTCAGTTTGTCCTAGAAGAAAGTCCCCTAGGACCTACCGCAATTGCAGTATCTGCTTACCCCATGATGCAGTGTGACTTCGCCAAAGAGCAGAATGCTCTGCTGTATTGATGCAAAATCTCAAAACTCTAGTATGTGGTTATGTTGGTTTGTGCTGTATTTGTTTCAGGTGTTGGATATATCAGTGAAGTGAGCCTCGTTGCAGAGGTTGTGCTGTTGGTGATATAGTACGGGTGATTTTGTGTGATGGTGCATCATCCGTGATATGCTATTTTAAACAATTGTGATGGGGCACAGGGGGACAGTTTATTAAAAAATTTTGAGTGTCCAAAATAATAATTTTCATACTTTGAATGCAGCAGTTGCATTGAGTTCAATGAACTTTGCCCTGTATTTAGAAACAAAATGCAGAAGGCACAGTAAACAATTAATTCAGGCACTTTTTACATCAAATTTTTAAAACTTAATACCTTCGCTGCACTGGTCTGAAGTGTGATAATTCAGCATCTTCAGGCAACCTTCATATCATAACAAAGGGTCTTTTCTTGAAGGCATGTAAAATTTGTTACTTAAAAATCTAATTTAATCCACATTTTCACATTTCCATCTTAGGTGCTTAAAAGTTTTAAGAAATGCACAGAATTATACTTTTTTTTTTGCGTCCATGGCAGATGCAAACATTATTCACTGCAGCTGTATGGACGTTTCAGGTGCCTAGCCAGAAATAGTTAAATAGAGATATATAGATATAAAATACTTCACAATTGAAGCGATATGTAAGCTAGGTGGTTTATAAGGTGTTACTCTTACGGCAGATTTGAGGAGGTGATTACACACAGGCACACATGTCATATAAGTAAAGTAGGATAATAAAATTTAAAGTTTGTGATAGTTTTCACATGCTAAAAGTGAAAACCCGTGATGAGCTAAGATTTTGGAGCTAAAGTGGTCAGTACAAATAATTTTTCATGTTAAAATAAAAACATGGTGGGATTACTGAGTACAAATGAAACCAGAGATACTGAATGTGGCAAGTAAAATTTTTCACACTTCAATACACTCACCTTTAAAATAAACAGTAACCATGTATATGAATACCTATAAAATTCATGTCAGTTCATCAACTATCCAGTGTATCGACTATCTTGGAAAATACTTGTGTGGTGCACAATCATATATGTATGTATGTATGTGTGTATGTATGCATGTATGTATGTATTATGTATTATGTATGTATGTATGTATGTATATATGTATGTATGCATGTATGTATGTATGTGTATATGTATGTATGTATGCATGCATGTATGTATGTACACACACACACACACACACACACACA
>Ga0131853_10004674_pt1 | contig 24553 bp, 11 predicted proteins | sample TergutLab28metaG_FD_92764 | JGI IMG/M metagenome (GOLD analysis project Ga0131853, IMG submission 92764) | Labiotermes labralis P1 segment gut microbial communities from Petit-Saut dam, French Guiana - Lab288 P1 (version 2) (version 2) | ecosystem: Host-associated > Arthropoda: Insects >...
GCCCGTACCAAGTATCGAGGTCATCTTATAGTCCAGTACTCTTTACAGCGCCTTGAGAGAGGCCACAGTCCTTTTACAGTTCAAATTAGCAAATAAGCCATTGAAATCAACTCAATTATTTCAGTTATGTATTTTATTATAGACATTTTTCAGCCTGCGTGGCCATCATCAAGTGTTACAAATCATGATGTATTAAATATTAAGTAAATGAAAAAAAAAATTGGGTTTTGGTCGACGGAATAGTTTTAAATTTGATATGTGTCACAACGGGATTCAAAAACTACAAATTCCTTCAATGACTCGTTTAATGTCCGAAACATCAGCGTAGGCGGAACTTTGACGAGTCAGGACACGTTATGAAATATGAAAAACTAATTCAAACTCGAAACAAATATCTTAATTTTAGCATAAAAATATCGAAAAATTACACACACAGTAGCTGTTGTTTATTAAGTTTTCCCTTCATTATGTAGGGTTTTGTATGCTTTATAATAGCCAATGTCAGCCAGAAGGTGAATGTTCAGCAAATTTAAAAGTACAGCAGAGGATAAAATATTACTGCATGTAATAATTCAGGATTAGCCAAAGCAAAAAATTTACTTCGTAAGATTTCACTAAATTTAATTCACTTTATAAACCCTTTTCTGATATCAGTAAATCAGACGGAGTAGAAACTAAATGTATTGCTTTCGTTCTTCTTCAGAGATTCAGTGAATCGAATCACATCTCAAGCAGAAATTGTAGCCTGTCGAAAGGCATGTTACATACCAATTTCTACATTTCACTGCAGAGCCTATTTTCTACAACATACTGATCAGGAAATCCCGAAGTGGAGGAAGGCAATGTGTACGTAGGCCTTCGAAACAAACCACTTTTATCTAACATTTCTCCAGTTTTTTCGTAGTACTGAGTACGCTTATCCAGTTTCTCTGCAAAACGCCGTGCGATCTCCCATACATACTGTGACATAAATGAAAGCCAAGGAATTAAACTTAGTGGTTATTAAAAAAAAGGTTAATTTAATTTAATTTATAAAGTGAAATAAGCCATTTTGACATAGAGGTAATTTATTCATTCGCATGGTCTTATAAGTCCTGTTTAGTTTAGTATAAATGTATCGATTTTTTTTATTGAGATGCAGCATATTTCTGCAACGTGTACCTGAATTATAAATGCCTCTCTCACATTTTTTTTCAATCAGTTACTTTGCTGCATAGCAGAAGATTTCCGCAAAGTCAGTTATTGACATTTACTTAGTTTTTAAGAAATTTATCTAAGAGTTTTCGAGGCAGTTCTTTTTCCGAGAAAAGCTGAAAAATCACCCACTAAATCACCCAAAGTTAAAATTTCAATTCTGTAATAGATTTGAGTAAGGTGAGCCTAATAAAATCCTGATATCTCTCACGAGTTTTTCCTTCTGTGCCTCAAGGTTTCTTTTTCTGAAACTGATCCCCTCCATGCCACAGATTTCTCCTTGAGGGTTGAGTAGTCACTCTGGTAATGAAGAAAATTCGTGTCATCTAGGAAGCCCAATATTCAATACTTCCTTCAATATGTGCGCCCCCCCCGGGTGAATAATTCCATTCCAAGCATTAGTGTCTTTAAGGTTAAATGTATTTCCATTTTTAAAGCTACGCCGCAGTAAGTTTAATGCAGAGTTATCGACAAAATTCTTATACACTTCTCATCTCTCCCTCATAATTTGCCCCCCCCCTTTTTTTGGGCTGTAAATACATTAGAAAAACGGTACGAATTATAAAGTTCCCCTCATACAATTTTCTTTAGCTTCTTAACAATTCCTCTGTTGTAGGTCCAGATATTCTCTTAAAACTACCATTGTCAAAAAACCCTCAATTTACAAATTTAGCCTTAATTTCAGAAATTAAGTTTCCTATCCGTAAAAAGAAAAACACTGAGTAGTTTTGACAGGCAAGTTTTTAGGTTCACGTTGCTGTGTAGCTGAGATTTCCGTTCGTGTGAGATATGACGCGTCGTCAGAGCCAGAAAACGATAAGTTTCAATTTATTATCTTATTTATCCCAAACGTTTTTCCTGAAACTCTGTATTCTAGTATAATATCATAGGGTTGGTTTGTAAAGCACATATGCGTTATTCATATACTTGATGATACTGATACCGGAAGACAGTGATTTCTCAAATCAATATGACATTACGAAGTACTTCATTCGTCAATGCAGGATCACACCATGCCGACACATCTATAATTTCTTACCGAAAGAATTTTTAAAATTCTTGGTTTAAATGTTCAGTGAAATTTCTTCAAGTTACGAACCAGTAGGACGGTAACTATGCTTTGGTCGACCTTACAACCTCACACTTCTCACTTAAATTCTGTCATTCTGTGTTCTTAAGAATGTGTGATTTCACGGTATTTCTTTTGGGCCAGAAAATATCTGAAAATGTCATTTGAAGGGCTTTCTTTGGAAGTCACTATTAGAGACGGGCTTTTTCAAACTCCGCTTAAAGTTTCAGCGGCTTTATGAAACAATAATGAATAATTCTTACCCTGGAATTTGCTTTCACATTTCACCTTTCACTGTGTGAAAAATTGTAGGCTTAGTTGTTACCCAACACATTGTATACAGGAGGAGCCTGTGTTCAGCTAATGCATTATTAACAAGGGGAACAATGCCACTCTTGAGTTCAAACATGGTACTGAAGCGCACCATGGCGTTACAACAGTATTTCCTTCCGACTGTAACCCATTGACGTTCTGAAACAAACCAGCTCTGCTGCATTGACGTAGGTTCAGATGTCATCGCCTGAAATATTGAACTTAAGACTGAGATGCGTATTTGTAGGCCAGAATTAAAAAATACGTCAGTCAGGCTGTTTTCCCACCGCTCTTGAAGTAAACTGAGTCGGAGGGTAGTCAACAAACCTCTCGTACGTTAAAATCGGCCCAGCTTTCACGCAATGCACATTCTTGTGTTTTAACGACAGACTGACTTTCAGGCATGCCTTTGAAAGCGTTCTGCCTTTGTGAGAACCATGGTTGTCGCAATTCAGTAGCAGCATTAGTATCGCTCCTACCTTACAACTGCGCACTTCTGCCACACTTCTATCCGTAAATTCCGTCTGTCATTTGTCGGGTTGATATACGCGGACTGCGGACTCATACAGCAAGTATTCTGGCTGTCGGAGCAGAGGATAGAAATGACTGTCCTTATTCATTACATTTATTTAATGTTTTTAAAAAGGCGCAGAATAGCGAGTATGACTGTTTTTACCAAACCACTTGAAGCAACAGGACCCGTGTTTTATTCAGAAGGGATGATTTATTGTGGTTCGAAATCGCAACGAGAAAGCAAGAGAGCGTGAATTTTAGAAGTTAGTTGCCATCTCCTACACTGCAGGCTGAGGGCCTTCCTCCGTGGAGAGCGACAGGTAGAATAGTTGCGGCCATCCCTAACCACTGTCAGCTGGGCGACATCGTGTAGCATCCTGACAAGGTAGCGGCGAGAATCCGTCGAGCCGTGTAATACAAGTCTCAAAATGTGATCATGAGTGGAGCAAGTGCGTACTAATAAAACGACGCCGTTATCTGAGTGTCATTCACAAGAGTGATAATATCGTGTTATAAATATATTTGCGTCTGTACTTACGTATTGCCAAATAGTAGTAGTGTGCTGAAGTCAAGAATGTGATGTTGGGCTAGACATATATTGAGGTGGGAGAGAAAAGCATAAAATTTAGGTAGAAAAGTTACTGGAAAATGGAAAGTTGGAATGGTTTGCAGATATGATTGCTTTTAGGTTAGTTAAAAACGTATTTAACTTCTCTGCTATCGGTGATGCCAACATGACGAATTTACTAAATTAAGTGACCGATGCGGTACCAACGTTTGAAGGGTACGAAACATTTGATAACATTTTCCTTTTTTAAGATTAAAAATAAAAACAAGCTAGTTAATTGAAATCTGCACAAGGCTTTCCACTTGATAATCAAATTTTATATAAAATGTTGTCTTATTTTTTATTTAGGTTCCCATACGTAACGGACCTACAAAAAAAAAAGTGTTGGTGTTTGGTGTCCACTTTTACTAGTGAATACTGGGGGGGGGGGGGCAGTAATAGAAAACGGATTTTTATAGGTTTGTTTTTTACCTTTAATTTCGACTATGGGCAACGCGTAGCTGGCAGAGATTGTATCAATCTGGATGGCGAAAGTTGTTTACAGAAGTTGATGTCATTCTTTGATTTTTTCACTTCCGTGTGGAGGGTGGAGTTTCTATAATGGCTTAGGAATTACGAAACGTTTTTAAGAGACAAGTGGGCAGAATGGATACTATATTCCGCTTGGTTTTAGATAAACCTGTGGGGTAGTGAGGCGTGTCTTTAATGTGTTCACATTACGGAAGGCATCTTAATCATGATGGAGCTTCATTAGAGTGCTGGAAGCATTTTGATGTCCGATGGTTGCGCCGTCAGAAACGGTTTAAATTTCCTGTAGCTTTCTTCTTTTTAACCGAAGGTCTGGGATCATCCGTCTTAGTCTTTGTGTCATGTTGTGCTATTTCTGCTTACAATAGAGTGCCTCATTCAGAAGGCTCCCTGACCTCTGTACACCTGACAACAAGTAATTAAAGTGTATAATGTGCGTGAGGTTAAAAACCATACATTTGTTTGTAATTCATGCGCAGTTCCTAGATGCACTGTTTTCCTATAGACTCTACTTTTATTAGAAGGCAAACGTAACACTTTTCATGCTGCATGTGTCTGATATAAGGCAATTATATATATTTGTGACAACACTATTCTGAATATATAGAATATATAATATATTATATAATGTATATATAACATATATAATATATATTCAGAATAGTGTTGTCACAATTTTTGTAGAAGTCGGAATTCCTGTCACGATAATTTTGGAATTGTGCGTTGCAAAAATTTGACATTCCGAAAAACGTGATAATTACATTTTCGTGACGGAATAACGCCAGGAACGATTTAGCTTCCAACTTACAGGTTTTACTTCTAACCGTTTCCTTCTCATCATGCCGTTGATGATGTAGATGGGAAGCCGGAAATTTCACCACAATAAGCGGTATTATCGGGACGTCCGCAATTTCTAAAGCAGGCTCCGAAAAACGCTTGTGCACAAATGAGCTGATGGAACTCGTGAAGGCAACTGAGCAATTCGTGCAACTGGAGTGTGTTTATATACATATATAGAGGCGCAGAACTCTTGAATTACGTGCACTAGGTACCACCTAATAATTAGTCTTGCAATTTATCATGCGCTTCTGCAATTAGAAGTTCAGTTAAATTTCTCACTTCAGCATGATAATAGCACTAACCAACAGAGTGTCTCTTATGCCGCTGTAACAAATCCGGATTGCTCTAAGTCAAGCTGACAAGAACATACTTTTTCCATTCAGCATTGCCATGCCACCTCTCCTTCCATTACCATCCTAACTGATTGTTTCAAGCAAACATGTATAATGAGGTGGAACAAGGGTTCTCTACGACTTGACATGTTCTGTACATGACAGCATGGAAAATCACATGCGACCAGCGATTTGACTTTCCATCTTCTGGAATATTTTACGTCCAAAGAAATTAACAGAAAGAGATGAAACTTTTGTGAGAAACCCTTCAGGCTTGTGGGAAAAATGATTAATTATCAGCACCAATAATTTGAGTGAAGTAAAGTTTAGGAAGTAACTTAATAATAAACTAATTGGAAATATAAAGACAAGAGCAGTCTGAGCGGTTGTTTCCCTTATTCACATTTGCCATGGAAATTTGATTCTAGAATTGAAAGGCAGCGGTGTGCAAAAAACAAATGAAATGAGATTGAAATTATTAAAAACATAGTTCTAAACAGTTAAGAAACAACACAGAGTATATAAAAAACTTATAAACAATCTAATAACACACATATTACACATTTAATTCCATGGTGTTTTGTCTTGAAAATTTAGTGGCTATTGAGGTGGTTCGAAATTGCACGACTTTATGTAATTTGGGGCCTCTTTGCCGCTGCCATAAAAGTCGCTCCGTTAGGTTCAATCCTGAGGCCTACAAATTCTGTGCACTACATTATACATTGTTATATTAAGAGAATGTTACTATTATCATCTCACATGCGACATAAAAATTTCTCTCAAACTAAATTTCTGTGAACAATCCTCATATCTCACACCTCATCTCCATTTGTTTTATCGTCCTAAATAACTAGGCCTTCTTACTAAGTACAAAAAGACAACTTATATTGAGACTATGTCCTGTCTGTCTGTCTTTCTGTAACCTAGTGTCAGGTGATAAAAAGTTTGTCAGATTTTTATGAAATTTGGAGTAGTAATGCTTTAGAGAAAGATGTCCATCATGTGTGAGTTTTGTGAAAATCTGCTCGGTTACACAATAAAGGCAGAGTTTTGAAGGACGCATTGTTACACACTAAATGCTGTCAGCCACCCTTATAACCCCCCTGTCATTTACCGACACCCTCACGTAGCACCCACAACGATCTGTAAAGAGACTTCATCTAGCATATAGGATTCATATTTACTTCAGCCTCAATTACCGTCACGAACTGTGGTGAACTGTGTTGAAAACAAAGTGTTCCTATGTCAGGGTTTGACCCTACTTTCTGGGACGTTCAAGGAGTGTTTTGCTTTTAGAGACATTTATGCGTTAATTTATTGTTACTCTGCTTTTTAAAAATCTTTGATAGCTTGGGGAACTAAATACCATTAATGGGACACTAAGAACTATGAAATTGTGTGGCTCGTCCAGGTGCCCTGCAGATGTCGCTGTAGGCTATATGCTTTACAAGTGTGTCAGAGAAGTTGCCGCTACTATAAGGCGCTTTAAAGAAACGTGAATATGCCATGTTTGTTAACAGAATTATTTGCTGCGCCATATTTTATGGCATTTTCGGAACGACTTAGAGGCTCAGAATAATGAACCGGAGAGTGACTTGCACGAAGCATTTAAAGGTACGTCAAAATTATGTCCTTTGTTTTCACGTTGCCATCAAAAAAATTAACTCCATGGAAAACGTCCTTATCAAGAAGCTAAGAGATCTTCAGTCTATTAAAAAATCCCCACATTTTATGGAATCCGAATGTCCTTTGTCCTTTTCACAAGAACCCTCCAGTTGTCATCCTGAGAGAGATTAATTAAATTTACGAACTCGCATTATACTTCATTAACACCAATTGGGATATTATTTTCCTATCTATACCTGTGTCATCCAAATTGCCTATTTCCTTTACGTTTCCCCATATATCGCTGCATGCATTGCACATTCTTTCAATTCTTCCGTGACGCTACACTCCAACTCAGGCGTAGGCCGCAATGTTCTGGAAGTTTCTGGATCAAACACAGTTAGACACATACACACGCTCGCGCTCAATAGGACGCCGCGGAACGATGGATCAGTTCGTAGAGAGGCCGCTACCTACATAACACACAATAAAAACAGAAGAACATCCATACCCTCAGCGGGGTTCGAAACTGCGATCCCGGCAATCAAGAGGCCGAAGACATGCGCCTCAGATACCACGACCAACGGGATCGACTGCTTTTCATAATAATATAATTTATTAATCTAAGAAGTAAACCACCTTAAGCCTGCGAATGCTAGAACTGTCAAACGGTCACCCCTCTCTTTGTGAAATAACATCATGAGTACCGGAGAGACAGACAGGATGTGGCCAATATTTTTATTCAATTACAGCGGAATTCAGCAGATATGAGGCATAGGAAATTCGGCTCATATTTGTTATACAATTACAACGCAAGTTAGTAAATTTGGATGGTATGAAATGATTTGAGCCTTGAGTGTGATCAGTTTACACAATAAAAACATAGACCAGTAGGTCAGAGACAGAGGGAAGTGGCTAATATTTGCTGTAGTGACACTTGATTTGGCTATTAGTTACGTAAGACAGAAGCTCAATTTTCGAAAACTGTTCAACGCACGGGACGTAACCAGATACGGCTGAACTGTTCAAGATCTCTTGTTCTACTGCGTGTATTTCATGTTAATAAAGCATATTATTTCTTAAAATCTCTGCTTCACACCTTATGCACACAAATCTTTCTTCTGTCTTTGAAAAAACTGTTATCTGTCACTTGGCTACAGGCTGCGCTGTCGTGATTTCTTTCTTTCTTGTTGGCAGAGGCCAATACTTGTCTGTTCTGCACCTCCCTCAACATGAGTGCGGTGTCCACCAAACCCGCAATCCTATGGGAACCTCTGGCTGCCAAGCGGCCTGCTTGACGGCAGAAGATCGTTTCCATCTAGTTGTGAGAGTGATAATGCTTGGGGATGTAGTCACATTCCACCATATGTCTTTATGTCTCTGTGTTCTACTAAACACAGGCACGCTTTTGCATTACCTTTCGATGAGTCTTTTCCACACAACAAATTATTCTATTGTCTTTTCGGGTATTGTAAGGATTACATAAAATTAGATCCGTTGACCGCTTGGATCGCCATAACAAGCAAATGTTGGCTGACTGTCCATCCTCCTTAAGGGTTTCTCCAATTCGCGTGTTATGTGTGCGGAACCCTTAACGATGAAACAAATGTTTCGAAACATACTTGGTCAAGGCCGCACTATGGCCCTGGGATCGAGTGAGCCTCTGACAGAAATGAGTACCAGGAATGTCTTCTTGGGGGAGCGGGGGGGAGCGGGGGGGGGGGGTAAAAACGGCCGGTGCGCAGGGCTGAAAAACTTGCCAACTTCATGTGCCGATTACCTAGAAATTCTGGGAGCCTCAACCTCGTGGAGACCTAAGGGCGTATTCAGGCCTGTAATGGAATAGCTTTACCTTTTTATCGGGCCAAGAGAACGGGTAACAGCTGAAAGGAAGTGCTTTTATGTGGCCGTATGTCATATCAGCTAACACCGATCGTAGTGCATCGCCAGTATTAATGTTTTCCTTATATTTTCAGTTTTTCTGGCATTAAACTGCAGACAAACTAATAAAGGGCCACGAGCTGAAGAATCTGCAGTAACGTTGTGCATTTTGTGCAAAGAGAACACGCATGGGTTACACAAACTACCGTAACTTATGGTAGCATCTTCGATGGGATTCTTGTTGAAGACAGGCAATACTACTTATGTTACAGTAATTAAAGATCGTATTCCTAACACATTTCGATGTTTAATAACGTGACACGACCCCTGTAGTAACAGAACTGTCCTGGCCGGAAGCTGTCTGGAGCTAAAGAGAATGAACCAGAGCGACTGTTTAATTAAAGTCTGTTTAGTTACAACACAACTGCAAAACTGTGCGACAGAAATGCAGCTAACGTTTTAATTACAAAATAATTAAGTGCTAACAAGAATTCATATTGTGTTATGCTGGCGTAACTCCAGGAAGCTTTCCTTTTTTAAAATAATTCTGGATGGCGAGCAATTCAATTTCCGCTTCTCGCACATCAACTCTGCTGCAACATCCCACGCTGCTCTATCAGAGCGAATTCATTAGAATCCCTTTGATGGAGAATACATAACACTATTTTGGGAACAGGAGAGTTTCCGTATATTGCGTAAAATTGAAACGATAATCACAAGCATGTAATTTGATTGTCATTACAGCATTTACACCTATGATCTATGAATTTTTCATGCAAGGTTTTAGATACAAAATTGATGTAAGTAAATTACGTAGGGAAAGTTTCAGAATATTGGATTAACTCGTTAAAGAAAAATAATATAAGATTCGGGAAATGTATGCATACCTTAACAGTTCTGGCGTCTTGGCTGTATTGTGGCCAGTAGACAACACATTCGTGAACATTTAATTTTTAAGCTGTGTTGCAAATAACATAAATCTGTCGATTTGTAGCAGATCTTTGATAAGTGCGAGATTTTTAAATTTGTTTTTTCACATTTTTGCACAATGCACACTATACAATTTTCCAAGTATCCTTGCAACAGATTGACATTCATTTCTTATCAATTTTAGCGCTGGTGTTAAAATGCATAGAACACTTGCACGTGTGCCAGAAGTGTAGACCTAATCTACGAAGTCGTATTTTAATACATCACTGCACTAAACGAATAAAACATTTCCTTCATTGAAGCTTTAAGGCCATGAAGACGGTCATTTTGTAATCGACGTACAATTGTATTCTTAATCATAGCAATTGACCAACTTAATGCACAAATTCTTGTTTTATAATAAGTTTATTATATTCCTGTACATGTTTCGAGCACTGCTGTGCTCATCATCAGGAGGTCAAAATTGTATTATACAGCATCTGGTATCGTCACACTCTGTAGGTAGCCGTCCGGTGCACTGGTTGAGAGAGGACAATTGTAAGTAGGCCTATGTACGTGGAAAGTGTATGCATAAACGCGCACACTTCGTCATGTAAAGTGATATTTATAAGCCCAACTGACAGTTTCAAAGTTTTATCATGAAATTCCCTAATACGAAATTGATGAAGATGCGTTCCACAGTTCTTGAGTATGTATGCATATAGAGAAGGTAGGAAGGAAGGACTGAAGCACGGACGGACAGAGAGGTTTTGTAGGCGTTCCAGAGGAATGAAGACGAAACTGAAATTCTTACCATTCGGACACTTAAATCTATAAGCAAAGGAAACCTGTGGAAGTATCATTGTAGTATTCTGGTTTACGTTGGTAACTTAGCCATTTTGGAAGGACGTAGCTGCACAAAAAATATGACCAGTACCGGAGGCGGTAGTTACAGTTTTGTGTACTCCTGATGTTGGGTGTGGTTGACACCCGAAATATGTAGAGTGAACTCGCAGAATAATATATAGACTGCTTTGTGTTGCATCTCGTTTGACAATTATTAATATAAAATGGCTAAAATTATTTTTGTCGTTACAATTCTTAAGCAGTCCTGCAGATTTTATTATTATAAATATTATTATATTTATAAAGAAGTGGGTCATTAGAACTTCTTACACCTCAGAAGTTCTCAGTGTATCTATAATATTCGAAAGTTTTACTCTTAGACCGTATTTCTCGAAAAAAAGGGAGAACCTTTCTTCTTGCAGTAGATACCTACCTAAACTGAAGGAATCCTCGTGACATTTGCACAATTTGTACTTTATATACTAAACATGTTCTCAAATTTGAACTGTCCTAATGAAGAGTCACAAATTACGCTACTTCTCGACTTACTATTGGTTGGTTTCGATGTGGTGCATCTGCATTTCTACCAGGTGTTTTTGTGTGGCGTTTCAAATTCTGTTCACGGCCCTGTAGTCTCAATAGCCAGACCAATATTTCAGTTTCATGCTACTTTATAATTGATAGTTTTGTATTTCGGCAGAGTGAATTTTATGTCACACACACACACACACTTATTTATGCAAACACATGCATTTCATTCTGGACTTTTCCTTCCTGTTCTTAGGTTGAGTCTTGAGTAAACTGACCACTCCGTGGACATTCATTGAACAGTCGGTTGTGCAAGAAGTAGACAGATTTTTCTCAGAGTATTCGCTTTTTTCCATCATTATTATTCCAACAGTGCTCGACATTATTCACTTGTCTGTCATCCGGTGAGAAGAAGCGGGCTGTTAGCTCTCACAGTACCACGGAGACAGTCTGCCTGCACAGCAAAATTAAAATTAATACTGTGTTGAAAGAGTTGAATTTTTACCCTAAATGGAGGAGAAGGCTGACGGTAGTGCGCATTAATGCTACAGACATTTATACAGCAGGCGATTGCCTCAAATTTCAGCTGAGACACAGGTTACGTTGGTTTCTTTTCGTGGTGTTCTTCAGTTCCTCCAAGCCATCGCCGGATTCTTGGGCTCGTTACGCTATTAGAGCTTCTTCCCAATCCTTTTCGATTAATTGTCCGCTAACCGTCCTGTCATTTGAGCCATATAATTTAATGAACCATAAATAAATAAATAACTGTATTTTCTTGTGCATATTTTGTATTTTGGATGTTCAAGTACTCAGTTGGTGACATTACTTGGAGTATGTGTATCACTCTTATTTTTATTTCCATTATTATTATTATTATTTTTATTCACTACATATACGCAGAAAATGATGTGTCAAGCAGTCACGTCACCTTTATGATCTCCATTTTCACAAATACCGGTTAGTTTCTCAGCCAAGGCAAAGACTCTCCTGACAGAGAATTTTCGTCCGTTTGTTCCGTTCGTTCAGGCAGATTCCATGTCATTACTTTGATTAAGCCACGATCACTTGCTTTGAAATACTTCGTTGTCGTCTGTCATACATCCATTCATTTCTGCAATAATAAGATATCGACAAATTTTTAATATAAACCATAAATAAGTATACAACCTACGTTATACCGTCCTGAACCTTCCGTGTGATGAAATGTTCGAACTCTGCAAACGATACAACGTACAGAAGGAGAAGCATTATTATTATTATTAATTTATAAACTGATTAAATCGGATCAAACGATAGGGGGTTTTCCTTATATTAGGCGAGTGCCCCGTTCGTGTCTCAGCTCGGACATCAGTTATCCTCTCTAAGGTTCCTTGTGGTTTCTTAGGTACACTCAGCCTGCAGGGACAATAACTCAAATGAGGGCAGTATCGCTTCAATCCACATCCTTCCCAACTTACTGTTTAGCAAGCATATTAACATTCTACATGATCTAATGTGATATACAGTAAATAAAATAACAGTATATTTAAAAATGCTGCAGTATGATGCAGGGTAGTGTGGTAGAGGCATCCTGCGTCATACTCTAATAAAAAAAACAGTGCATGGTGTATGTGTGTGTGTGTATGATTATAATTATATGAGATAGTAAATCGGGATATTATATTCTGCTCGGAATTTCTTTTCTCCATTAATCTCTTTCTTCTGTTTCCTGACCTAGAAGTTTATTGGCATTGAAGAATGAAATAGAAGGTGTAGAAAAAAGGAAGGTTTTTTTCTTCTTAATTGGAAGATTGTATAAACTAGGCAGAGAAACTCACAGACGAAGTTCTTCCTGGGAAGCTAATAGTTTTTTAGTTAGCGAAAAAGTTTCCTACTTTTATGAAAGCCGAGGTTATATTGTGGTATTCAAAAGAGTCTATTCCTTCTCTTTATTCTGAGCCAGATCAATCCATTCGAGGCCCTTCTTTGAAGATACATTTTCATATTTATTCCCATAAATCTTATAAATTGGAAATAATAATATGGAATACACGTTACTGCAGAAGTTAAGAACGCATAAAATAGCAACATTCAGTCTGCTTGGAGATCAAGAATGATCACTCTGTCTAGCAGAATGAATGCAGCCGCTCTAGGGACAAACTTTTTCTTCACTTTTTGCTGTACTAAACCACTTTTCGAATGCAGATATTGCGTCATTGAAGTAATGTTGGTGTGATAATGCAAACATGTGTAACACGTAAACTTGAAAGCAAAACTGGGATGAGAGAGGAAAGAATATTTGTTCGCTTTATCCCACAAGTCTGGTTTACCTCTGTGATGATGAGTCTGTTAAAGAGTTCACCTTAAAAAACAGTGGAAACCGGGTGCCAGTAGAAATGTAGTTGCTGTAGCAAAGAATGTAGTGAATTGAAAGATGTAGAGGAATACTAGTAAATAGGAAACAAACAAGAGAGAATGCTTAATAAGTAGGAAAGACGAAAACAATTAGAAGGAATTCATGGAACGACATTTCGTACAGCGCCTGTTTCGTTACTTAAGATCCGTATAAAATGTGTAAAATTTGTTGATAATGCTAACAGTCGCATGTTTCTCTCATTCATTCACATCAACTTGTCCTTGTGTTGGTTTAACATTGGATGGATAAAATCCTTCACTCGCGATAATTCTATTGCATGTCATTAAATGAGCAACATATTTCCTCTTTTAATGTCACTTATTTCTTGTTGTCATGCTCTTCATGTCATGATGTTATATTAACAAATTTCCAACCTTTGTTTTATAAACGTGATCACTTTCCCCACAAAATCTGCATTAGAAATTTCTTTACAGCTATATTTCATTTCACTAGAGAAGCATAAAATTATCTTCCCGCATTGAAGTTTGGTTTCAGCGTTTAGAGCCGCAGCATGTCATGTTATTTATATTCCGAATTACAAGTAATTTCTGAACTCAGTAACAGAAAGACCCCATAATCATATTCTCTGTCCCGTTTCCTGTCTCGATTCCTCTCTCACGTCTCGTTCTCTCCTGCGTATGATTTTGGCCGAGGCGGTCTACGCATCTCGTGACCCCATGCAGTGTGGTTCTCGTGACTAGCGAATGTGGCAAAATGTTGTTTGAGCACGCTACGTCAGATCAATGACATTATGTGCACGTATGTTCCTAGGAATATGTTTTGTGTGAAGAACAACATTCTGCCAGTTTCAAATAAACCCACTCTTATGAAGACTTAGTGCATGTAATACTGAAGACTAAACGTTTTTATTTCTGCCTTGCCGTATTTTGAACTGAGAACTTAATACATAAGCAGATTAATGCGTTCCGTACAGCGTGACATTATGCATTCAAACAGCCCAACAAACTGTTTCTGTTAAGGAATCTCAATCTATATTCTGGTGTAGTTGCTTGTAACAATCATGTCATATCATCTGGGCAGTGAAATTTCCTCTGTTTAAGTATATATTTGGCATATTCAGTTTTCATCAGATTTAATCGCTTCAGTCCGAAATCTCTGAACGTTATAAATTTTCAGTAGAATTGAAGTGCATAAATAACATAAGAAATGACAAGTCATGTGTTCTTTGAACACGTTGACCTGTACACCGCTTGGTCTATGTTTGACCATGCTCCGGTCTTGCACAGACACGAGATCAGTCTCACTGTAGTTTTATAAGCCAGTCCATGCAGATTCTGAGAATTCCATGAAGACCGAGTACTGGCGTGTACGGATCCCTTTGGCTCCCTCGGGACTTTATCAGCTCCATAGAAACCGACTCAGGGTGTCTTACTCTAATGGGTTGAGGGAGAACATGTCTTCTCTTCTGTGCCGAGTTAGCAAATCAGAGACATGGCGGCACCTGCAGGCTCTTAACACGAGTTTCACGAACTGACTTAGTACTTGCTGTTTCTGCCTCGCGGCAAGCTAGAAGTCTGTCAATGAAATTACAGAAAAATTATTGTTCTTATTCTGAGAACTAGTCCATCGAAACTGCGACCGAAACCTTCAGATCATTAAATTTAAATTAACTGACGTATGTAAACACACCTTTAAGGGGGTTTTGGACTTTGTCCATCATCTGATTTTTAATTGAGATGCTGGACAAAATTTAAATAAAAAGAAGACAGTGTCAGTGAGTCATACACTGCCGTCAAAGCTCTATAGTGTTGCCTTAAAAGGGTTACATAGGAGTACCAATGGAACAGGAAAGCATGAGTAACTGCGAATGAGCTGTAAAGGTAACCGTCAATGTTGATTTATTAAAAATCCGAAATAAGTTATCATTCAGGTTATTATTGTAGTACTCGCCTGGAAAAACTGAAAAAGTGAACATTAAATTAAGTCAGTCGACATAAATATCTTGTGGGTTATTGAAATCCTCGGTCGTAACTGGTTTCAAACCTCCCTCTCTGTTGTAGGCAGTGAAGACAAGTGGCCATTCCAGTATCAATGAAGTGTCCTCCTGTCACTCAATCATTCTCGTGGAACACATAACATTGTGGATCAGAGCATTTGCATTCATGTCACACGCCTGTCACAGGCTGTCAAACTGAAATAGGGGGCATGCAACTGAAGATGGCACGCAGCACAAAGCGCATGGATTATGCTCCCTCTCCCGTCACTGCTAGACGATGGAGCCCACAGAATTTCATTTTCTTAAATTATAAAAAAATTGAGATTAATGCAGCAACCGCACTAGAAAATGCACTTGAAGTATGCATTTATTTATTATCCTTACGATATTGTGAGCAGAATAATTAATTGTTATATGTTCTTTATATTTGTGGCGGCTTAATGGTGACAGTACGTAACTCAGTTACCGCGAGTCCTGGATTCGAATTTTGTATCGATTCCTGACTAATCTTAGGGTTTACGTGAATCTCCTGAATGTATTAAGCCACATATTTGGATTGTAATCTGAAGAGAAAACGACAGCTTCTTTCCACGCCGTTTTGCAACGCTTTATTCATAGGTATAATTATCTTGGTATTTCAAATTATGCAAGAAAAAGAAACACCACTAAATTAACTTCCATCACGGCGCTATATTTGTGAATGCTATCTTAGGGAAAATATCTCATTCCGTCTGTACAAAATAAGTGTGATTGTTCCAGACTCGAATCTTGACAGCACACTGAACTGATCGTCACTTTTCTTGCGCCCCGTACACAATACTTTCAATATGAAAAGCACCAACTCCCACAAAGTCCCTTTGCCAGTCATCATAAATATGCGGTTGTAGGAAATGATAATTTAAAACTCGAAGATGAGCGTTAACTCTTGTCGAAGATTGCTATGAGAGGAGTGGTATGATATAAATGCGCAATGCAGTTCCTCGTATACCTCAGTGTGAAGCTCACTTTCAATTCTTCAGACACTTCTCTGGGAATCTCACCTTGGCGGAGGAACTATGTGTATTGTGACATAAACGTAACTGTTTTATTATTTTTTTTTACATTTTTACGATGAATCTTGGTACTATCAACGTTTATTATTCATCAACGAATGCACAAGTGACTGTCTTAAAAACAATATTAAAATTTACATTAAAATAGCTCCGACATGTTTAGGTGCAGTCACACCATCTTCAGGGAGCTTATTATCCGTGCTTGCTGATGATGAACCATAATTGACTGTTTTAACAAAGTGTAACTTTAACAAGCACGGATAATGGTCTCCCTAAAGATGGTGTGACAGCATCAAAACATATCAGAGCTATTTTAATGTAAATTATAATATTGGTTTTTAGACAATCACTTGTGCTTTCGTTGGTGAATAATAAAACTTTGATAGTTACTGTTTTACTCTGCACTTAGTACTAGTGGCAGTGTAGCTATTGTATGTGGCTTAAAGATTATGCCATTACGTAGTTCCTAAAGGCAGAATCGTAGCAGCAGGACATTTTACATTTTGTGTAGTGGAAATGCCACTCCCTAATTCCCTAATACATAGTCATGTGTGTGTAACCCTTACATTTTGGTATGGAGGAAATACCACTGCGTAATTAAAGCACATACAGTCGTGGCCATTTACACAATAAAGCTGGTACAGCGAAAATGTTACTACCTAGTTTAAGTAGACCTACTCGTAACGGTATAACCTTTGCATCCAGTGAGCTCTAATGCCAGTAATTTATCGGAGAAGAACGGTCGTATTTGTGTAACCATCAAATCCGTAATCAATACATCAACCAATTAGTGCACTTAATAAAACACAGTTCATAACAAGTATCAGACTCCTAACTACATGTTTCAGCACCGGGGTGCCATTCTTAAGGGGTCTTCTAGAATGAAGGAATACAGACATGTTTTATTAGGCACATTTGTTGGTCGATTGCAAGAATATGCACGGTATGACTCATACAGAATATCACATCCATAGTCTGTAAGTGTGAAATTAATTATGTTTCTTTACGATTCTAATATACATTAGTAATCACAAATGAAGTTTAAAGTATTATAAAAAATTCCAATAAATGTTCTTTTCATTTAAAAGTCTTAGTTTAGTTTAGTTGAGTTTAGTTCATTTTAGTTGATTTTAGGGTAAGTGGTCCAACTGCTTTCTGGGAATCTTATTATACATGCCTGAAGCATTCTGCGCATTTAGTATAAAACTTTGTATGACCAGTGCGTTTATTGGTTTATTGTCGTTTTGTTAGCAGTGACGGACAGCAGTTTACATTCTGATCCACCCATCGTACCGAATATGATCCGGCTTAGTAATATTTAATTACTGGTTATGAAAAGGCTTCCACTTATACATTCCGTTGCGAATTAATACAATTTCAGTGTAAAAAAAGCTTATCAACTCTTAAACAGAGGGACATTTTGTACCCCATGCTTAGTGAAGTTGATATATGGTTTTGATTGTGAGTAAATAAATATTTCTTGTTGGTGCCCCTGCTGCTGTCCGCAGCATTATACGTCGACCGTAATATATATACATCATTTTGTGGTCTGCGATTCACTGCAGCACTGCGGTGCTTGTCATGTCGTATATCATTCACAGGTTCGGCAGGGAGGCTGACAGCATTATGTATAAATACGTTCCCTGCAAAAAGAAGCACTGTACCTGTTTTACCTACACTTAATAAGATTCTGACATTCGTATGCAATTAACTTCATGAAAGTTTTCCATATTACAATAGTGCAAAATCAGAAACAACTCCATGAAGTTTGTAAACCTAAAAACGTTACGCAGTTTAAAGGTGTTAAGAAGTTACTTCATGTATTGTTCACTCTATGTTGTTAAGGTTAGTTGATTTTCAGATTTTCGATGCAGCGTGCCTACAGAAACTAGGAATAAACACACAGTTTTGTTTAGCCCGAGTTGTGCTTTAGCCGACGAATACGAGTTTCTTGTATCTTGAGAATGGAGTGCTGAGAAGCGCATTCGGTAGAGGTAATTCGAAGTAAGGACCTACTGGAGACTGTGACACAATGTGGAGAGTCAACAAAGAATAAATTACTCCACATACAAGACGGGCTTAGTATGACTTCAAAGACATATTTGTGTTTTTATAAAAACTGGGTTTACTGAACACACAAAAGAATAATAGAAAACTTCCTGAAGGATTATTTCGCTCCATCGAGGCCTTTACCTGTTTAGTCTCTGAGAGAGTTATTTTGAAGGTAAATCAGTGAGTTTACACGAGGAAGTTTAAGGTAAATACGGGTTAATTTGAAGTAACAGGAATAACCAAAGCTTCTTCTCATTCATGGCCTGACAAATCTCTACTCCCAGCATGTGCCGAGAGGCGTCAATAGGGGACATTTCTAACAAACGGAAACTGTTTGTGTATAAACAGCTTCAAAAAATGGATGCCTCGGGTTGCCTCTTCGTTGTGATTTAACTGTCTAAGCAGTATTACGTAAGGATTATACTATACAGTTCGGTTCATAATATGCAGACAGCAGAGTACATGTTCATGATAAAGACCAGTCCTTTAATTCATTTTAGGAAAACAATGTGAGTTCGTCGTAAGAAACATGCAGAACGTATTATTACATTTTGTGGCAAAATTCTGTTTCTTCTCGTTCAAGTACGCGGTACTTGTTATAAATGTGCTTGAAACGTGTAATTTTATACTGGTCAGTGGAACGTAAGTATCACAGACTTTCAAGAAATATATTTCTGCAGATAAAAAAATAGTGTTTCATTTAATAAATACACATACATAAAAATGAAATTTAAAAGGAAAATGGTTACACCATTTGGACGTTTTGGGTGATACACCACTTAACTTTAAAATCGTTATACATCAAAGGGAAACAGAAATATAGGAAAGGGCCGAACTCTTAGTTTTTTGAGACCATGACGCTGCTTGTTGGTATATATATATATATATATATATAGCCGATCCCAGTGGTCGCACCGTCTCAGGCATGGGTCTGCATCCACTCGCTTGCTAGGATTGCGGGTTCGAATCCTGCCAGGACCATGGGTGTCTGTTTCTTGTGAGTGTTGTGTGTTGTCAGAGAGGTCTGCGTCGGGCTGATCACTCGTCGAGAGGAGTCCTACCGAGTGTTGTGTGGTTGAGTGTGATCGTGAACCCTCGATAATGAGGAGGCCCTACCTCACTAGGGGCTGTTGCACCACAGAAAAAAAATATACATATATATGTATATATGCATGTGTATAATTACTCGGCTTGCGAGACACCGTCCTGTACTGAGAAAGAATTCCGCATAACCAATGGAAAACATTGGTTATGCAGGGAATGTGTACCTAATTATTAATTTGTTGCATATCATGCTACTGCTGCTTCTTCGTGTATATCTTGGCAGTCAAGAAATTGAGCAGTTTTTCTCCAACTGTGGAATTTTAAAACGAAGTTACGAACAGTAGCTTTATGTTAAAAAAGATTTTCCTGAATACATCAAGTGGTTGACAGCGAAACACAAGGAATACCAGAATCGGTTCCCCTTTCGGCGTTGTGTCCTTTTTAAAAACGCCATCCAAAAATTGATGAAGTTTTTTATTTCTACCGATGTAGAATTAGATAATGGAATTCATTTTTAGAAATCTGTAAAATGCAGGAGCATGAGCAGAAAATACTGTCTTAACATTTGTCTCTTTTAAAACATTTTGAAATATTGAATGTAACCCGAAATATTGGCTAGTGTATTGATTATATTTTCATTACTCCTCACATAAACTCCCTCGCGCTTGCTTTGCGCAGTTGAACAAGAAGTGTAATATCTCTCTCTCCGTTTAAAGTACCACCGTCTCTCGAATTTTCCCTTCAACAATTCTGCGTTGCCCAGAGACCAGTCAAAAGTCTGTTCACAACAAGCCTTAATATCCACGCAAAAAAATTTGGGTTTATGTGACTGCATCCCACTGGCTTTTCTTCTCCAATACAAGCAGAGTTACAGAGCCACATTGTTACACGTACTATTTCTGTGTGGCCATGTACACGGGTGCTGATAAGTCCTTAGTCCGACCCTTGAAGGAAACAAGCTACAGCGACCAAGACTTACAATACTATACCAAGACTTATGGCATAAAAACAACAGGAATATGTTCCTGTTGTTTGTACGCCATACGTCTTCGTATAGTGCTGTAAGTTTCGTCGCTGTAGCTTGTTTCCTTCCAGGATCGGGCTAAGGACTTATCAGCACCCAACTAAGTTGCAGTGTTTTGCTCTTCCATTCTTCTTTCCTCTATCATTGTTCCTGTTTTTCTTTTCTGTTTACCTTCCTCTGTTACTTATTCCTTTATTCCATGTCCCTACCTCCTTTTTCTCTATTACAGAATCTGTTTATAATACATAATTTTCTTATCATTATGACAGTAATGATAATTCGTCCTTGAACCTTAATAACTGAAACGGAAACTCAGTTGTCCGTACCACTGACAGCTACCATACAATGTCAAAATAATAAGAGAAACACATAAAGCTGATATACTTAGAAGCAATTATTTGTGTCGCCAGAAAATTAACTAAGTCTATTTATTTGGGATCGGAACTCTTGGCTGTTTGTAGGTTAGATGATAATTCTGTACTTCATGACGTTTTGTAACGCCTAATTTAAAATTTTTCTTCTTATAGAGTGAAATAAGTTCCGCCCATGAAATAGACGCTCGGTAAGTTTACACAAGCCCCGACGAGTTTCACAAACCTTGACAGGCAGCTGCCGCAGTGTAGAGCACGCATTTCAGTGTCAGACGTCCTTCCGGGAGCTCTGAATTTCACTCGGAATTATTTTACAAAAAGCCGCAGGGACAGGATTATGAGCATCATCATTATATACATTTTCTTACTTTATGACAATTGATTCTATGTCATGCTGTCTTCTAAAACGAATGATGTATTTAGCTGCCAAATATATATGGCGTGAGAATTATTTCGGACTAGCAGACAAAGATAAAGAAAGGAAAATTCCTGGCTGATTTTAATCACTGTTACATCATTCATTCTCTCGAAGGTGAAGAAGGCAGAGATATTCGAAAGACACACCACCCAAATGCCTGTTGAGATTCCTTCTGGACCATCTCTTCACAGCTTTTATGTATCCATAATGTTGCGTCAGCAGTGCGTTCTTAACAGGGTAGTAGGTCCATCTGTTTCTCGTGCTTCCTAAAATTGCTGACGTTTATTTTCTTAAAAATATCTTTTAATTGATATCCCTTTGCCCCATATTATCTCAAGGGGGGTGTCGAACCTGCAGTCTGCCAGATTTTTTATGCGGCCCACTGTCCCAGCTGGAAATTTTGTATGTATGTATGCTACAAAATTTACACAAAACGTTGTGCTGTGATATGTATCGTTTATTGTGATTTTTGTACTTGCGAACTGCGATCAAGCCTACAGTAAATCTAGAGGTCCTTGGCCAAACAATTTGAGGACCTATGATGTGAAGTATGATATATGACGTACCGTAGTGCTATAGTCCAATTGATAATAACCTTCTGTCAAATACAATACATTTTCTAATTTTTTTACCCCTGCTCATTTTTCAGAAATGTTGCAGAGCAGTTGGTACATTTTCGAAGATTTCATAAACACAAAAAAGTGATAAACAACTTATTATGATTGCTGTATTCGACTGGCAGCGAACAAATTTAAAAGCCATATTCCTTTCCAGTTGTGATAATGAAAGTCGGCACATTCTTTGCGCATGCGTACAGACAGAAGGGTGGGAGACACAACTTGGCCTCCCCTTCTTACCCTTTACCCTGTGCTTTCCAATTTTCTCATTGCCGATTCAGGAAGGGCTAATTTAAGCCGAATGCTGTAAATATGTGCCCATCGAACCAAAAGGAACCAATCTTTTTCTCCTTCTTCCTTTTCTTCCACCCTTTCTTCTCATTTCCATGTCCAGCATTCTGCCCGTATCACCACAACTGTGAACTGACGCGTTGACAATGTCGCTATGCAACTCAATTTGTAATTTCTAGCATCACAGATAGCTTTCAAATTTTCGAAATGTAGGTAAAATATAACTTGCATGTCCCCAAAAAGTATTATTTGCATTGCTGAGTAAGTCTGTCATTGGTCGAACAGTGTACAGAACGCCATACAGGGTCAAATTTATCAAATCAACCTTACTTTCACCGGAATGTGAACACAGTAGGTACACAGTCTCCTACATGTTTCAGCACTTCTTGAGTGTGATCATCAGGGAGTACTTATACGTTTAAAGATTTTTCCTTTGAATTACTGCGTAATGTGAGACACAGTCACTCGCTAGCACACTTATTATAATTTGATTAAAAATAAAAAATACCAGATCATAAAATTTTGAAACATTAAAACAGAAAATTGAGCATTTATTTCGGACCCCATTTAGACCTCTCCTCCACTCGATGTACACAAACACACATAAACACACCACCGCAAGACCTCACCAATATTTGGGTTCCGAGTTGGCTTCTAGACGTTCACTTACCGCCTGTGAAGAATGTGGAACCCAAACTAAAGCCTAAATGGAGCTCGAAGTAAATGTTTAATTTGCTGTTTAAACATTTAACATTCTATGTTGTGGTATTTCTTGTGGTTTTAATAAAATTTTAAAATGTGTGCTAGTGAGAGACTGTACCTCACATTACGGAACAGCTTTAACCAATATAAAGATTCCCTGATGATGAAACTTAAGATGTGCCGTAATATGTAAGAAATTATGTATCTATTGTGTTCACATTTCAGTTCGCGTAAGGTTGATTTGATAAACTGAATTTTGCATCATGCGCGATACGTACAATATTAAAACCATGTTGGGTGTAATGTTAGTTTTGTTTCTAATCGGCCAAGATCGCAATAGAAGACCTCACTACCAACACTGGCATGAACACAGCAAGTACACATTTACCACATTTTTGACTCATTCTGTATTGGAAGGATTTGCTTGGCAGGGGTTAATAACACGTGACGCGCATGTCATTTTGTCAGTTTAATTTTGTCACTGTCTCTATTGCTGTTCACGAGCGCGACGGGTTGATTGCAGGTTTGGCTTAATGGCCACCTTACGGAAGTATTGGAAAAAATGGTTGCCGGTCTGGCAGCCTCAGAGCCTTTGGTGTGTTGTATCTGTGCATTCCGATTTGTTGCCTTGTGTATAAACAACACACCATGATGGAGACGAATAGGAGCATTTCAAGGCCATAAGTGTAGTTACTCGGGAGGTCGGGTTGCCTATGCTGTGGATTTGTCTTTTCGAGGGGACACGTTCGAATCTCGGACACGCTGCCTGAAGCTTATTAGTCTGACCACCTGCAGTACATTAATTCTTCTAGCAAGACCGAAGTGCTATATATTCTGAACCCCCCTCAAAGGACAGTTACATTTACAAGGAACGCATAATTTAGGATTGTATGTGCCAGTGCGGAGACAATACAAAGGCACATTGTTTGATTTTTTTCAGTGACATTATTGCGTGTTGTGTAAAGAAACAAACTCTTAATCACTACGCGAATGCACATACAGTGGAAATGAGCGACAAATTGGTTCATTACTACCTACATTACCGCAATTTTTTGTTGTTGTTTGTTAATTTTGTGAGAATAACTTCGGAAAGTTTACGGACAGTGATGGAAGACGACTTGAATGGAAGCAACATTTAAGCAAAGTCGAACATTACGATTATATTTTCATGTTCACTTACAAATTGCGTTTTCATAAAACTACTAATTGTGGCTTCAAGAAAAACAGGAAGAATAAAACGAAAAATAAACGTTTGATACTATTTTGAATTTTCTTCCTTTGCTCAAATTGGCAAAACAATTTTATGGCACCAAGTACACGAATATTGTATTTATAGCTTTATATGTCACGTACGTACATTTGCCCTGCGTGCAATAGGACTGATGTTGTACATAATATAATATAATATAATATAATATAATATAATATAATATAATATAATATAATATAATACAATACAATACAATACAATACAATACAATACAATACAATACAATACAATACAA
>Ga0131853_10004675_pt1 | contig 24551 bp, 16 predicted proteins | sample TergutLab28metaG_FD_92764 | JGI IMG/M metagenome (GOLD analysis project Ga0131853, IMG submission 92764) | Labiotermes labralis P1 segment gut microbial communities from Petit-Saut dam, French Guiana - Lab288 P1 (version 2) (version 2) | ecosystem: Host-associated > Arthropoda: Insects >...
CCCCAGAGTTTTGTATTAATAATATTCATGTAAAGTGCCTCCGTCAGTAAGATGCCTTCACATCATACCGTTTCATACCATCACATACTAGTAAAAGCGCCGGTACATGGTACTATGAATACGATAATCTCGGTAAACTGAAATGTAGTTCCAACAAGACATAATCCCCAAACAAAGCCCTTCACAGCAGTCATTTCTGTAACAGCCCACCTAAATATTTCACTGACTAACGAAAACGTGTGCTTGCCAGCCACACGTCTGAGCACAGACGATTCCTGGACGACTGTCGCTTTGCAGCGTTACAAAATTGGAGTTTCCTTTCCGAAAACCAACTTCGTGCCAAAAATACCAAAGTGTTATGAAAATAAATAGATAGAACTTCGTTCACTTTCATCTAGTTGTCTCGAAGCTTTAAGCTTCGTTTCCATAGTGGTGGCTTTTCTTGTCTTCCATGGTGATTTTAACATCCTGTGCATCAAATCCCTTCTTTTCTGGTACAGATTTCGGTGGAAAGAATTTAAAGTTGAAAAATATTGCCAAAACGTAAAAGCGTTGCGAAGCCGATAACTCGTCTCTAAGTTCAGTTTCAGACCCACTGAGGAGCTGCCAACGTCAGTTCGCAAAGTGCAGATAATCGACTTGGGTGTCGGTGGCAGTTAGGTAATCAAAATGCGATTTTTAATCTATTCTGTGGGGGGTCTTATTTACTATTATAAAGGTCGTAGAAGCGCGGGAAAGGGGAGTTGCGATTCGATCCGTCTTAACTCGGGCGTTTATTGTACAAACGACAGACGTTAGGTTCTGGCTACATAATTATATAAGGCACGTATTCACCGAATCGTTTGTACAGGTAACGTAATGTGAAGATGAGAATATTAGGTGTAATACCTGTCCCTCAGCATGTGCATATTCATACAAGCATGACTTCGCTACCTAGCGGTGCAGAGAGAAACTACATAGTGGCATACTTTATCTTATAGCGTAATCTGTCACCAGGGGACAAATAAGAGGAAAGTCAGTAAAGAATTGTGATTTTTTTTCATAATTTATGTCGGGGTGGTAATTGTGATTGCTCGCACCGGCCATCAAAAAACCTTGCGACGCCATTGTCTGTCACTGTATTAAACTTCACCACGTCGTTATACATATATTTTTTTTGTCGTCATTGAGATCGAAGTAGCCTAAATTTTAATACAAGCAATTTTCTGTGAAAACAACAAAACAGTAAGTTTAGGAATTATGAAACTCACAAACGTCTACTACAAAGTTTTCATATCCTACGAAAGGAGATAATTACAGTTATAACTGAATTTCGTGTCACTGCCGTGTTAGTAGCTTCCAGTATAAGGATAAAAATAAGTTTGTCCGTTAACCACGTCTTGGAGGCATGCGTGTGAGTGGAGTTATAGCTCTACATATTCATAGCTTCGACACTTGACGCACGTGAGTGTTTAGCCTTGTAAGCCGGCCGCTTTACTCCCGGAAAAATAACCCAGAGTACCCACTCTATAGGAGACATTGTGGACCCCAGAATTGGTCTGGACTCTTTGGTGGAGAGAAAGATCTCTTACCCTTCATGAAACTCTAAACGCGACGATTCCTCAGTCGTCAGTTGCAGCCCGGCCGAGCTGTTTCGGCCCTCGTGATTATTTGTTATACGGAATTAAATGTTAAGCATTGTTTTTGTTTTATCGATAAAGGGGCAGTGAGATTTGATGTGATTTGAGGACCGTGATCGTTAACACCCAACAGTGATACACTGGTCTCGTTAAATACGAAGATGAAGCCAAGAACGAAACAAGACAGGCAATGTCGTATAACGTACCTCTGAGGCGCGTTCATGTAACTATCGTTGCCGTGGAAAAGCAAAGTGTTTTACATTTTCTGAGTGTATGTAATAGATAAAGTTCAACTTACAACAGGCCATGAAGGCGCAGAGAGGGAGTAGGGTTATAGCTCTACTCTTTTTTAACGTCAGCAATTGATGGGATGTGTGATCAACACCACACCCCGGCCAACTTAACCCCGGGAAAGAGACCCAGTACCCATTGTGCAGAAGGCTAGGGTAGGCTCAACGGATGGTATGGACGGGTGGGGAAAATCTCTTCCACACCGGGATTCGATCCTCGAAATATCCACCCCAGAGGGAGGCACTATACTGACTACGCTATCCAGGCATATTCTGAGTGTGTTTGTAGCCTTAGTTACGTAGCATGCAAAGCGCTTGCGTCGTATTATATTGTATTATATTGTATTATATTGTCATCTGTTGCCATATTTTTCCACATTATATTATAAACGACTCAGTTTAAAAAATGTTGAACATAAAATTTGTGTTTTTCTCCAAAAATTTGGATAAAACATTTCTCATGCTAAGAAGAATTCAGCGAGATACTATCACTGATGTACATAAATCTTCATGTAAAGTGCCAGTTATTCTTGTAAGATTTTAATGCAAATTTAATTTTCACGATATATGTAAGAAAAGTTTTCAAATATCATGCTTCATGAAAATGCGTCCAGTGGGAGCCGAGTTGTTCCATGCGGAGGGACAGACGGAGATTCGAATATGACATGACATGCTCTTTGCAATTTGGTACTGGTAGGGACAAGAGATCTTCCTGTGAAATTCCAGGCTTCCGTTGTGATGTCAAGGAGACACTTCTCTACAAGTCGTCAAGACCGGCTGTAGGGCACACAAACCTCCAATGGGTACCGGGGTCCTTTCCCACGAGAAAAAGCTGTAGAGGCATGAAGTTAACCACTCACCTTCACATAATTCCGAGGTTAAGAATGAATGGAGCTATACCTCTATTCTCTCTGTATGCCCTCATGGCTTGGTCAGGAAAAACACATATTTTACCTCCGCACATAACTTTTTTTTTATGCAGTACCGGTCTATAAGAATTACGTAGCAACAAGAAATGCCTGTTTTGGCTTACCACAGAGTTGTTTTGCAGTTGTGGACACATCAAAACAAAACGCATTGTGAATAAGTTAAGGATAATGTAGGTCGAACACAACTGGTTTATTAGCAGGGTGTTAATGAAACAATATGTTTCGGCCTACTCGGAGGCCATCATCAGGTCTACAATGTTGGCTCTAAGAGACAAATAATAATGTGAGTAGCGGATGTTGAGATATCATCATCATGTCTTACAAAGTATATATGAGAAAAGACTGTGTGCAGGAGGGTGCCGAAATGTGGTGAATGGCGTCACCTAAGCAGATAAGGCGCGTGACGTGCGTGCGTGTAGTTGGTCTGTAGTATCCTAGGCGGGATACGTCGTCCTTGGGCTCTGTTGGCCCACCGCTGTAGGCGTTGGAGGGAGACTCAGATGGTGTGTCTGGCGCACGTCTGTAGGAAAGAGCAAAAAACAATGTGTGAGAGGGGACCAGTGGGTGTGTCATGATTTCTGTCTGGGGTGTACTGAGTGGTACTTACGTGTGGTTAGCTCTGAGGGTTATTACGGAGCGAGTAGTGATAATTTCTTACCGACGTCTCAGGACAATCCATCGGTCCCATCCTCAGGGTTCAAGAAACCAAAGGAAGCGTGTAGCCCAATATGGGGTTTATATAAGGAATAGGGTGGGCGGTGAAAATGTCTCAGTATGGCGTCAGCCACAAGGGTTGTTGCAGGTGGATGGAAGGAGGGGAATGTGGTGGTCAGTGCAGTTGGAGAGTCGCTCCTTAATCGGAGGAATTCTATCTGGCACTCAACGAACATTCCCTTCAAAACGCACAAGAGCATGAATTGGATTTTCAATACAATATACACTTTATGGAAGCACAGAATACACTAAGTTATTTAAGCGCAAAAGCAGACAACCTGATACAGAGCTTGACTGAACTGCGTATGATCTACAGAACAGCAAGAGACTGCAAGAAGCCAACTGTCCCATGTGGTCTCATCCCGATTCGTTGTAATCAGTCAAAAATGGCCGAGACAGTATTATTAAAATGTGTGGTCATGAAAGATCGAGATCCCGAACATCGAGACTTTACCCTGTCCACAGCAACGCACGAATTACTTTCGTCAATAGCGACAGAGCAGCCCTGCTTCGTTCGAGAGGTCCTCGCTTCAAGTCTGGAGCGCTGTTATCCTACTGTGGTTCTTCTCAGTCCCTCCATGCTGGGACTGGCCACGACCACTTCCTTCCACTTAAATAAATAAAACTGTAGTCACAATACCCAAGAACGAATTTTGTCAACATAATCAACGTAAACCTCAATGATCAGGCCGCAGTGGTGCTAAAATCATGCCCGGTTAGAACAGTGCCTAGGTAGCTCGTGTACCCGTTAGAACCGGAATAGATGACACAGTTCAATCTTCTCCTTCAGTTCGCCAAGTATACAAACTGTAGAGCACATCCCAGCCTCGTCAGACGAATTGCAACGGATGTTGCTACGTTTATAGGCATTGTGATATCAGACACCGTATCGATACGTTGTTATCTTATCCGATAGCAGTGCTACATTTCATAAAGCAGTTCAGTTACAAACTGACATCTTCGGTGGACGGACCATCACCAATGAAACCTATTTGTGTCCTGTTGGCGATAACATACTCGCTCAGCTGTCTGCATTCCGGTGAGTACTTTCAAATAATTCACATTAAACTTCGCGTGATCCCCTTGTTAGTTTGAGGGTTTCAAAGGCCGTCTGTCTGTCCGTCTTCAAATTATACAGTAACCATCAATATCATTGTGACTAACCGGTTTTCATTAAATCTAGTATTAAGAACACGGCACTCTATAACACCCCATTAACTGACACTCATTTATTCATTCATTCTGCAGTCTCTCTCACAACAGGTCCACAGCCTCTTCCAAAGTCAGTTCTCCAAACAGTGCGATCTAGTGCTTCCTCTTTCAATTTTCAGTATCCTTTCTTCTTCTTAAGGTCATCCAGTAGTTGCTTGCGTCTTCTTTCTCGCCGTACCGTCATTTTTATCCTTCCCTCTAGATTCCCTTCAATATCGTGCTTTAGAAGGACTGTCAATTCCAAAATACTAAAATTCGTAAATACTAAAATGACAGTTTTACGAACTTGTATGATAGAATAGTACGAATGGTAATACGTCACGTTCTGTGGCTAGGGCCGGAGCAACCGAACCACCGCAGCCTTCCGGTCTTTGTTTCAGGTGTGAAGACGTGTAATGGCGGGCTAAGTTTGCATTCCAGTGTCATTCTAAGACGTAAAAGACAAAGGGTTAATATTCCTGCAGCACTGACGAACCGTGTAGATGTACTGTCACATGACGGTCAGGTGCTAAGCACTGTCGAGTGTATTCAGAGACTATAGAGCAGGACACAGGCTGTCCTCAAATGAGGTTTATCGTGGCCTACCTCCCTCCCTACACAAGTAGCAAACTATTGCCTCTAAACAAGCCACAATCTCTTCCTCTTGCATTTTTCCGAATTCACTCTCCACATACCAACCCGACGCTTGACACCACACCGTCTGCTTTACTGAACGTGATGTCACACAAGCCAAAGGGACATAAATGCAACATTCGTCATCTTATCCAGCAAGGTCTGGGGGGGGGGAGGGGGTTAGGGACGAGGCAGTAAGAAAGGTCACAAGCGCCTATCCAGAAATGATTCAGAGGTGGAGAAACTGGTAAGGCTTGACAACACAGAGCAACATAAGGATTGTGAGACTAAGAGAGATTGCTGTGTTGCTGACAATAGGCAGAGTCGCATGTTCGAGACAGCAGCAGATAAGATATTGTACAGGAGCCTCTTATCAGCCTGAATATCAATGTAGATTAAAGTCAGAATTCCAAACTGTAAGGTGAAGCTGCCAAGCACACAAAGTTCTGTACAGTAAGCAACAGAATGTGTCCATCTGCAGCAGGCCCTGTCATCAAGCTCCCAATATTTGTCTAGACATACAAGCAATTTCATACTGTTCATTCCGTGCACTATGAATCAAATTACAATCACAATCAGCAACAATAAATGCACCGTTCTGTATATTCCATATTTCACAATTAATTTGCTGCTACATATTTCAATGCAGTCGCCATCTTCAGTGAGCTTATACAAGTGTTGTTAGACCGCACAGCAATAAAACAGTTTTACAATAACCAAACATATCAAATGTGCAGTTTTTAGTTAAATATACGGTACGTAAAATGTTATTTTAAAATTGCAGTACAGTTGGTTGTTGGTTACAAGTTGTCCCCTGTACAACAGTTCTACTAACGTCTCCTAATGCAAGACACAAATTACAGGGGCAGGATCCAGTTAGGATCAAAGCAATGCGCATTTGTAGGAACTGCTGTACAGGAGACAACTTGTAACCAACAATGAACTGTACTGCAATTTTACAGTTAGAATTTAAATACTGTACACTTAACTACAAACTTCACATTTTATATAGTGTTGTACGTTTTAAAAACAATGGTGTAAGCTCCCTGAAGATTGTGACTGCGTCAAAACAGCATTTCTATACCCCTGTATAGCAGCAAATTAATATTGAAACACATGCTATATAGAATAGCGCATTTATTGCTGCCGACAGGGTTTGGAAGTTTGTAAGTGAGATATTTATGTTTTTTTGTTGCTGTCGAATCGTCATGATTATTCAATAAACATTCAAATCAAGACCAATACTGCTAATACATAACAAAAGAACTGTCGAAATGTCGCAGCACCAAACATATATATTTAAGTACAATGCTGTATGTATATATCTATGTATGTATGAATGTGTGTACGTCCATATGTGTGTCTTCATAACCAATATGACATTCATAGATGTCCGATGCACAGAGGCTGAGGCGGACTGGCTGCAGACTGACAGCTACAGGCATTACAGCAACTACAGGAACATCAACTGGTCCTACAGAAACAACATGAAAGGTAACATACCTGAAGTGAAATAAACCCAAGTAATATGTAAAGGTAAATATACAGCTACCATATTGCAGGCCTGGACAGGCTCTTGAGGTTCCAGGAGGTTGAGGCTCCCAGAATTTCTATACAATCAGCACATGGAGGTGGTAAGGTTGTCAGCTCTCTACACCGGCCACCTTTACCTTCAGGAGACATCTCTGGTACTCAGTTCTCTTACAGGCTGATTCAACCCCCAAGAACACAGTGTGGCCGGAAGGATTATGTCAATGAAAAATCCTAATGATTCCATCGGGAATGGAACCCATGACCCCGTCTTATAGTGCAGTGACTCAACCGACTGCACCACCATGTATCCCCAACTGACATGATATGTAGAAGAAATTACTCTGCTTATACGGGCTGAATTCATCTAGTTCAGAAAAGCATAACTGCAGACTGTTAATATGTTGATACCAATAAAAAAGTTGTCAGACTGTGGTCTTCTAGGCTGTTACACTGTGCAGATACTTAAGTCATTATCGTCGTATTCTGGTTAAGGAATCCACATGTTGGCACTAAATAATATGGGAAGCTGTGTACACAAAGTTCCACCCTATGGACATGACAAAGGAAAATTGCTCTCAGAGTAGGTCTTGAAAACTCTCAGTCAGACCCTTAATAATGGAACAACGTTCATTGCAGGGACAAAACAGTTGCTCTGCGATGAGGATTCTGTCTTGATACCAGTAAACATTGTTTCATACACGGTCATTATTTCACCTGAGAATGGTCACTAGTTGCTGCCCATCAGTGCATTCTGTTGATTTTCATTTATGTTATATCTTTATTGCAAGACATTTTATTGTTTTCAGTGTTTTGTATAATAATTCTGTACTTCTTTTATTTCATATTTTCATCACATCATATTAAAACTGCTTTCGTAAGGCAACATCCCATCAGCAAAAGTGATATACTAGAGCACTCTATTCCCCAGCCATGCCAGACTAACTAAGTTTTACCAAACCAATCATCTGGAAGGTAATTTTATTGCAGAAAATTCCCAATGTGTTAGGTCAGCTCTCATTCAAGTACCCCAATAAAATGGTTGACATCCTCACAGTACACATTACAATGTTACATTTACCATAATTCAATTACTTCAAGTGAATGAAGAAGAAGCCTGCAACCAAACCCTGGAAGATAGCAACATCATAGAATTCGGCCCAGAAACAGACACCGGACATTGTCCAAATGGAAGCTGGATATACAAGTGGCACGTCAGTGTTAACTTCAATGTTAGTGATAGTGATGTTTATGATGTGAATGTCACTATCACCTCCTTGAGCTTAAATGAAAATGCTGGCAACTATTTAATCATCAGCCCAGGTAAATGACAATTATCCATTTGTTACAATACAATGCTGGAACTAGGCACAGTTCCTGTCAAACAAAACCTGTGTTTGGCAACAGCCAGTACATAATTTGTGTATCAGCATTTTAGGTTAAATACTTCTAATGGTTTTTGATTTTACAGTGTTGCCATCATATAGCTTGTACAGCCTCGAATCCCTTTTCGTAAAGTGATCACTCTCTCTTGTTTACTCTTCACCCTGTACATGTACAATTCCATGTTACATGGTATTTTGACAGCTTCCTTTATCCATTCTATTCACACTGTCTCCATCTGTTCCTATACAGGATGATTAAGGATGAATCTCACAATCACAGGGATATACTCATCATGATTTTGGGTAACATTACTGCGGATTATGTTCCAAAAGTTTCTGATCTAAATGCCTGTCTGAAAGTACTTCCATGAAAATCTCATGAATAATGTACCCTGAAGTTTGGCACTCTCCTGAATCACCCTACATACCATACTACTTTCAACTGTACTAACAAACTAAGTCCATGCAGCAGAGTTCCTCTTGATAAGCTAATATTTCGTTAGCTGGTCAGAAAGTCCCCACATTTTATGGAACACAAAGGTCCATCAGCACACTCACAAGAACCTCCCATCTGCCCCTATCCTGAGCCACACTAATTCCATCTATGAACCCCTAGCCAATTTCTATAAGATCTATTTTAATTTTATGCCCCCACCGACATTTATGGCTTTTCAAGTGACCTCTTTCCTTCAGATTTCCCCACCAAAATTCTATATGCATTTCTCTTCTCGTTCCTTCAACTGTATGACTGATTTTAAGAGCAGAACATATTTGAGCATTTACTTCTTTGTCTAGTAAATGGTCAATGGATGTCATAAAATTCTCATTTATGTCATTTACATGCTTTGTTTACTCTCCATACTCCTGCATCCATAATTCATTACTAATATTTCACCTGGTTTAATCTATATTTTATATAATTTGCAAGTTTGCCTGAAGTGGGGTTAAGTCAGAAACTGTGAAAAGTGAGTTACCCAGTGGTTCTCGTGACAGTGACTATGAGGACTGCTGTTACCTTCCCACACACTTCACCGTTTAGTCTGGCAGAAGTGTACTGATGTTACAAACACTTGTTAGGTAAAATGACAAGGCAGTTCGGAAGAGCAACTATTAGCTCCATTATGTCTGTTTCTCTGGCTTTCTGCTTGATACAGCATAACTCCCACTGGATAGATTTTTATGAAATTTCATATTTGGGTTGTTACTAAAATGTGACACCCATATCAGTTCAAATCAGACAAAAATAACAACCACTTGACATGAAGACAACCCACACACACGTGCACATTTATGGCAATATCTAGCCATCAGTGTTCTTTACAATTTAGAGAGTGTTCTCTGTCAGTTTAAAGCTAAGAGCAAACAAAAACATGAGGATCTAAATATTAAAATACAGCATTTTGAATTTTAAATATTTTATCTTACTATGTAAAAGATTTTGATTATAATCAACTGTATATCCATTGCTAAGATACTGAGAAAACTTACAGTGTGCTCTGAGTAAGATGTGGACAGGTACATTTCAAATATATGCATCTTCGATGCTTGCAAATACACACATTTAAATCTAGTGACAGCAACACAGCACACACCCCACAAGTGTTATGGTCTGCAGATATTTCCTAACTTGTCTTCATGAAGGACGATAAGCACACACTCAGTCACACTCCACAAGACACCAGTATTCATATTCACACAATTTACACAGCCCACAAACATTTTAGCAATGCTGTCCCACAGGAAGAAGTTAATTTCCTTCAAACATGCTACAACATTCTGCATTCTAAGCCTGTGTCATAACATGGGTATTTGTTTGCAGAAGAAAGTATGCAAGTCACAGAAATAGCACTTACTTAACCCCTCGTTCATGTGCACCCATAAACATATACAATGTTGTATAATGTGTCCAAGTACCTCACAAATTCTGCAATACCTTTCAAGTGTATTATCCACATATATCATAGGTCCTTCACTGGTAAAAGATGAAGCAAGTGTTGTTATAACTGGCGAAATTAAGAAGCCAAAAATGTTCCGAGTGGTTGACCACAGTGATATGACCGTACTGCTGGTAATACCGGAGGGGATCACCAATGACACAAAGAAGGAAAACTTCTTCAAGCTCTCCTACGAAGGTATGTACAAGTATTTCAACAAACTATCATCATCTTTCAGCTGTTAAGTAACTAGCGCAGTATCCACTGACAAAGCAATGCTTAGTCAATTGCATACAAATGACAGATTAACTCCATGCTAGAGGGGATTCCTTGGGGAATTTTTAGTTGCTAATCTGGTCAAGAAACTTTTTTGCTACAAAACATGGCAATAGAGCACTGGACCATACGATGAACCAGCTCAGTCAGTGTCTACACCTTGACAGTCAGTAACAACAAGACCCAAATGACATCATCTCCCACCTTCAGCAGCCAGCACAGTGAAGAGACTATCAGCTGGATGACTGGAGAATGAGGTTCTGGCTCCTCATGCAGGCATACAGCCACACCAGCTCTGAAGTCTACCCAGCCTCTTCCAGTGGGTAGCAAATGTCAACATTTGGTATCTCAGTGGGCATGCTGTGCACCATGTCACACTGTACAACAAAAAAATACACATGGTTAGTTAGCTAGAGGCCAAACATACATACACTAGACAGCAGGCTAATGTAATAATGTCCACAGGTTCTGGGTCTCTAACTGCCCATTGTTGTGTTCATCTGCCTGATTCTCATGAAGGGTGACAAGAATATAACGTGATAAGATGCCCCATAATTCTATCATCAGCAGCAACCATATGGTGGTCATGGAAACTTATCAGTTGGAGAATTTCTAGCATCTTTTAATGTATGGTCTTGAAACTGTGCAATATTTTGGGTTCTCTTAGGAGTGTTGCTGAAGACTGAAATCTTCTGGGATATGACACTCTATCACTGAGCAAGTAGTTTAAAAGGATCACAGTGCCTTCATCTGCAGGGACAAGGCACTACAGTCCTTCAGAATGTCACAAACTACTGAACCGACCATCTGGCATCACATTCCAGAAGACCTGTTTCTTGAAACTATGTGTGTGGAACTAGTCTTCAAAATGCACATAGCCTTGAGAACTGCTCTATGTTACTATGTAGCAAACAGTGATGATTCCTTACTGACGTTTCGGGACAATTGGCCCCCAAACGTCGGCAAAGAATTACCACTACTCACTGCATAACAACACAGAAGAGTGTAATTCTCATCTACATCACGGCCAAAGTCCAAAATCAGACACATAACTTAGTTTTGTAGACTGCAAAACAATACAGCAGTTACAAAAATCTGTATTCAGTTTGATGGTGAACACTAAGAACCATAGGACAAAGACATGTGAAATACTGCATGGATAAATGTCATAAATACTTCCACAAATCCTGTATCAGAAACTGATGTGTATTGTTGGCCTTACTGACAACTGTAATATTGTCAGTAAGGCAGTGAAGAAATTACTTGATAGCTAAGCTCCCTGAACACTGTACACAGCTGCACTCAACATGACGCGGTCATTGTTAGGCTCACAGCAAAAGACCCAGGCAGCATAATACATCTTTCAAAAACATTTGCTCTGTTACAAATACATTCGCAGCTTCAGCCAATTTGGACATTACTTAAACACGTGGTGAATGTTAGGTGGTACATGCACAGTGCTTCCGCCATGATAGGCCTGCCACTTCACCCTCATGCCAACAGCTACCAAGTGTGTCCTAGTGCAATTATTCATAGATATGGATTATGAAACAGTGAAGCTATTTACTAACGCTCACCAATCCAATTCAGATTTCAACAAAAAAATGCCAGACACAGACTTCTTCAAAAGAAACCTAAGCAGAATAACTTTAAAAGTTCTGTCCAAACAGCTACACAGATGTAGATTTACTGTGTTCTGCAGCACAGGAAAATGCAAGCTCTGCAGGTGTGGGCTTCATAGCCACATCTTGGTTGTCTTATAGCCACTGTTAACTGCATGGCTGGAAGAAGCACTTGGTAGACACCTCTATATTGCACAAGGACATCAGACAGTCTTGGTCTAGGCCTATTACAATTGCAAAGAATGAATCATGGAAAAAAGTCACCAAAAGCTTTTACAACAGATCCCCCATTAACAGTGATGTGTAAAAGTGCAATATACAAGATGGTGGAAAATTGTGAAATGATAGGTTCAGTGCTGGATAAAAATAAAATATAAAAACTTGTCTCTTTCCCAGATGCATCATGGTTTACATTAAGCAGGAATATAAACAGCCAAAATGGCAGATATTGGTGTTCAAAAAATCTCCATACAGTTCAATAATGTGCTTTACAGAACCCCATACATGGCATCTGGCAAGCAGTGAATGTTCACAGAGCCACAGGAATCTTGTTTTTCAGAGAAACATGTTATCATCAGCTTGTTAAATTAATTCTGACACCATTACTCAGAGACTGAACACACAAAGAAAAATGTAGGACATACCATGTTCTTTGCTAGAGTTAAGAACATTCTTCAAAATGAAACAAAATTTTAAGACAAGGGCTTCACCACTTGCAAGGGAATACTGTTCGAATGTGTGAGACCTACTTATAGAAGCTGGAGGTCAACACTGTGAGAACCTCCTATTGAATAAGGTAAAATGAAATGCACAAGAAAAAGGGGACTCTACACTGCCAGGAACTTCAAGCTTTATATGTCAGATTGCTACCACAATAACTGCTGTGCTCATGGACATAATAAAAAGTACTCCCTGTACATTTATATTTGACAGAATAACAATGCATGAGGCAGTGCTACCTACAAGCACATGCATATCCTGACACACAAACTCAGGTATCCTGTCCACTGCTACCATCTTCTGGCAAATTCACTATCTCCCTCACTACCTGTAACATACCAATTTAATAACGTCATTTTTGCTCCTATTTGTAACTACTTGCAAACACCTATACACAGAACAGCACGTATCATCCTCTCATACATAAGGATAGATCTTGCCAGCCTGATTCCAAAAAAATTCAGCAATATGAAGTCTTCTTTCCAGCACTTGCATGATGTTGCAGGAATCATGAGAGAGACGCCAGACATCACGACCCCAACATATACCTCCAGCACTCCTGAACCAAGTGCTGATCGTGAAGCCACTGTATATGTCGAAGTACTGCATGAAAGCGTGAGTAATTGTATCTGACTCTTAATGTTTAGCAGCAGCAGTTCAAATTCAGATGCTGGTAACTGCAATATAAAAAGTAGGAAGCAGATTACCATCACAGGCCAGGAGGTGCTACCTGCAAAAAGATGGAGTGCCTTATGACATTGTATCAAGTGCAGCTGAATGTTAAATGATGTGAGATACAACACATGTTTGGTCAAACAGATACGATGAGATAGCCTGACAGTGTAGACAGCAGTTTCCTTCAGGGTTTGGCACCTATTTAACAAACTAGAGTCCAACAGCCGCCTTATGACACTGAGTAAAAAACTGATTTGCATCGCTCCAATTGGAAGTGTCCATGAACAGTACCAGATGGGTGTCACCTAGTAGGTTACACAGAACACAGTTCACTGTGTGCTGCTGCTCTTAATCAAACAAAAGCTCTGTGCTTCAGAGACAACTTGTACCGTGTCCTCGTACAGGCATGTCCTGAATTAAGGTTAGGCACCTGACTTCAACTGTTCAGCAGATGCAAGCAGTTGTAACCTGTTCAGATGCACTCTCATGCCTCTGAAGCCTAGGGGCATGTGAATAACATTTCAAAATTCAGTTCTTGTTAAAAATTAATCCACAGGTAAGATAAAAGACTGTAAATAGAGAAGAGTGTGGACTGAGGATAAAATCAGAATTCCTATTCAAAATTTTCAGACACTATGGGTGTGAGGACACAAACACAGCAGAGGACACGCAGCTTTTCCATTACAAAGACTAGATGGTTAATTGTATTTAGTGAAGTAATTCGCTGCTTATTGTCAGAATCTTTCACAACCCACAGACACAAAATGTGAGCAAAACGCACCTTCTCAGTGTCAAAGAAAATTGCACGTTACTTTACCTGACAACTACTGGTTACTATTTGCTGTCAGCTTCTTCATCATGCTAATGGAGCCCATTAAGCTGACCGCCCTCATGTGCAATAGAAAAAACAGCAGTAAGTGACAAGTGTTAGTTGTCAGATAAAGTAAGTGCCCTCTTAGTAACCACTGCATAATAAATGGTTAAAGAAAGCCAAGCCAAACAGTTGACAGGCACATATTAAATGTGTTCTTATTGTGTGTCCACAGGGCAAGCTCATAATATAGGCACAACAAACAGCAAAACAAACCTAATTTGAGTCTGATTTGTTACAGTTTGCCGAAGCAGAATTTATAGAAGTTGTTGTTAATATGACCAGGGAGTACTGCAACAACAAAACTATACATTACAATCTGACAGGGTAAGCTGTAAACAATAATTAGATATTTCAATTAACAACATAATCAATCAGCTAACTCCACAGAAGAAAGTCCTTTTGGAAAACTGAGTCATTCAGCTACTAAATAAATCCCCTACCCCTTTCAACACCTGAAGGAAGCAAGGCTTCATGTTCTCATAGCAGTGCTCCTGAGACATGACACTGGGTCACTCTTTCAGTCCATGGACTGACTACCCTTGAAGACGAAGGCAACATGGTCCTTCCAAACTCTGGGGAATCACGTGCTCAATAACATGGTGCTGACAATGGTGTAGAACATCTGAATTCACTGGATTAGATTTTTTTCAATCACATACATTAAATTTAAACACAAAACTACATTTCCTCTGAAATAAGTGTCACTATGTGATAACTGTTTACACTAGGATCAAACTTGGATAAAAATCAAATAAGTAAATACAATATATTTCAACAGCAGTTTTTAAAATACAGTTATCCAAATTTCATGTACAATGGTAAATGAAATACATGAATGGTCACTGTAGATATTTTCTCTCACTAAACAACGGCATTCTGTAGGTGGTCCTGGTGGTTAGAATGTTGTAGTTACAACCGTTCTTTCAGCAGTAGGAAATGATGCAGACACCAAATTCCACTGCCTTTTAAAATTGAATATACTGTCTAACTTCTTGCCATAGATAAAGTGTACTTCATATCCAGATCCCATAAAGTTGACTGTGTCTGTCCATTATAGCCTGCAATACTGTACAACTAGTCAGCTGGTTGAGCATTGCTGTAGTTGCTCTTGGTTTTCAATACCCTTAGCAGCACAGAACTAGTATGTTTGACAGTACCTGCCTACAGGTTCACTTCCAGAATCCATCACTTTTGCATGTTATTTGTCAACCTCCTTACTGATTAGTGGGATCCAAATAGCAGAGATTTCCAAATGAGGTTGGCAGATGGTGTTCTCCAGGCAAGCCATGTGCCCTGACAACTCATATTCCCCATGCCTGCTGCTGGGCTCTATCTGGAGGAGCTTGACTTCATTCCAAAATATGTGACCTTCATAGGTATACTGGGCCAATTTGGATATTTTCTGATGTCCCTGTTTCAGATTCTGTTTACATTTCCTCAGCCACACAGAGAGCAGCCTTGCTGTTTCCCCAGCATAATTAATGGCACATTGACACAGAATACATGGTGGTTTAGTTACTGTATATGAACACCTGAGGGTTATCAATTTACCAAACCAACCTTACATGCACACAATTGATACACAATCTCCAACTTCTTGCGTGTCATAACTTGTAGGAGGTTGTGTATCTATTATGTGCACATGCAGTGCATGGTAGGTTGGTTTCATAAACTGTATTTTGCGTCATGCATGGTACATACAATATTAAAATTTTGCATCATGCACGGTACGTACAATATTAAAACCTGAAAGTACGTTTTGTTTTAAATACTGTCCTGATATTACATCAGTCTACAATGCATTTCAACTCCTCAGACACGCTTTTCATGAGGTATAAACACTAATGTGAAATTCCCTGACTTTTTGGATGACTCATTTCCATGGGAGTGCTGTCAGTTGAGCTGAGGAGTGTACCGGATATGAACCGGACTACCATAGCGAATTTTGTGTTTTGCCGTTGGTAGGACTGGACCTCGGATTCAGAGTGACAGTCTTACATGGTGAACTGACTCGTGAGGGTACGTGAAGAAAGAAAGTGCGTGTGATTAGGTGTGTTTGTACTAGATTCCTAGACTGACTTTTAGTGATTAAGTGGCGTGTATACGCAACATCTGGTGACCGTGACAGGACTGATAAATGGTGCGAGGTTAAAATGATGGGGCTAGACAAAGCATTGAGGTGAGAAAGGCCACTCGGGCGGCATTCAATAGGGTCTTGAATCAGCTTGATGCCTTGATGGCAGCAGTGGAAACAGACCTTAGGTCTGTTCGGGTTACATACCGCCTCTTGGAAGAAAAAGCGGCGGCATTATGGGAGCTGTACTCGCAGGTGTTGGAAATGCTGTTAGACGAAGCGGATGCCGAGTTAGACACAGAGATGGCGGTAGCGGAAGACTACCAAACTAAGTTCTTAGAAAGGAAGCTTGCGTGTGAATCCATACAAACCGCTAATGAGGACAGCGCCTCCGGCGCCAGTAAACAAAATTCAAGAAAGTTTAAATTGCCGAAACTTGAATTCAGGAAATTTGGGGGCGACTTTAAAGACTGGCTGCCGTTTTGGAGTCAGTTCCAGAAAATCGACCTAGACCAGGAGATATCTCCGGACGACAAATTTCAGTATTTGGTGCAGGCCACGGTGGCAGGGACGAAGGCAAGGGAGATTGTGGAAAGCTTTCCGCCCAGTTGCGAAAACTACCCAAAGACGGTGGCCTGCCTGAAGGCAAAATTCGGCCGAGAAGATCTCTTGGTAGAGATGTATGTGCGGGAAGTTTTGAAGATGATCATCTCCGCACATCAGGCCAAAGAGGTGATATCCTTGTCTTCACTTTATGATAAGCTGGAATCCCATTTGAGGGCACTGGAAACACTAGGTGTGACTACTAATACGAGCTCAGCAATGATGTTTCCCCCGGTGGAGTCCACTGTCTGTTAGGCGGAGTAATGACAGAGTATTGTAAACATCACCGTTTCAAGAAAAGGCTAGGAAACCTCATTGGGAGTTTGCAATTTTGACTCACTGGACCAGCCTGTGATTTGTGGAGAAATACAGCCCATTGGAAGCGGACCTTGGATAGACGAGCTCAAGAAGAGAATCATAAAGTTGACTGATGTTGGTCAGACAGTGGAACCTATTGAGGTACTTTTGGGGGCAGACGTCGCAGGGAGATTACTGACGGGTCATCAAGAGGTGTTACCTGGGAGTCTAGTGGCTGTCGAGACTTATCTTGGGTGGACACTGATGGGGAAGGCCCCACAGAATGGAACTGCTAACTCAGACTTGGCTGTGATGGTGACTTAATTGTTTATTGAAGACGTTCATATTTCAGACCTATGGGGATTGGATCTAATAGGCATTCAAGATCCAATTTAAAAGAAGACCAAGGAGCAGGCACATCTGGACACGTGGAGCCACTTCAGACAGACAGTCAGGATCAACGAAGAAGGCAGATATGAAGTCTGTTTGTCTTGGAAGGAGAACCGGTGCCTGTTGGGTCGCAGTTGGCATCTTGCTGAGCGCCGCTTACAGACTACTACAGAAAGGTTGAAGGCGCTGAACCTGTATGAGAGATACAATGAACTTTTCAAGGAGTGGCAGGCCGAAGGTATCATTGAGGCTGTCCCTGTTGTACACGAGGAGGGCCACTATCTACCACATAGACCAGTTGTGAAGGAGGCCAGCCATACAACTAAGATGTGACCTGTGTTTGACGCTTCGGCAAGGGAAGTGGGGTCACCGTCACTCAACGACTCTCGAGGAAGGGCCCAATCTGATAGAGCTAATACCTGCAGTGTTACTTCATTTTAGGGAGAGGAGAGTGGGCGTGTCTGCTGATATAAAGAAGGCTTTTTTGCAGATAAGTGTTAATCCGGTTGACAGGGACTACCTGCGTTTCCTTTGGTGGGCCGACACCAGTGGTGAAATTAAGGTTTTACAGCACCGGCGGGTGGTGTTTGGGGTCAGAAGCAGTCCATTTCTACTGGCAGCTGTGATGGAGCACCATGTTAGCACGTACCAAACACAGAATGCATCCGAAGAGGCTACTGTAAAATGATTAATAGGCAGTTTGTACGTGGACAACTTAGCTACTAGTCTTGACTCGCAGGAGGAGCTGATTTCTTTCATGCGAGAGTCATGTGCTGTGATGGCTTCAGGGGGTTTTGAACTAGGGTGTTGGGAGCATTCTGGCAGGGGTATTGTGGGAGATGAGATTAATGTTTTGGGGCTTGTCTGGAACTGCCTGGAAGATGTACTGTCTGTCAATCTGAATTGGTGCAGGTCCTTTATAGTGGAGGCCATGACCAAGCGCATTGTCATGGCTGTGGCACAGCGGGTCTTCGACCCTGTAGGATTTTCATGCCCAGCGACCCTGTATGTCAAGTTATTGCTTCAGCGCGCCTGGAAGAGAAAAAATGGACAGGGACTGAGAGTTAGAAGAGGACTTAAAGGAGCGCTTTCTAACTTGGTGGAGAGACTTAGAGAATCTGAGGGAGTTGAAGATTCCATGCTGGTTGGGAGGTGGGCTTCGGTGTAGTTTACATATATTTTGTGATGCCAGTGCAGATGCCTATGCTGCGGCAGTGTTTTTGAGAGCTGAAGACATGGAGAGTGTTACGGTCCAGCTGGTACAAGCAAAGTGTCGAGTGGTGCCATTAAATAAGCCGACCCTCCCTCGGTTGGAACTCCTTGCCACCTCTATTGGGACTCGTCTGGTTCACAGTCTGTTATGGGAGCGTTGAGGTGAAATCAAGTTCCTGTTTTTTTATGGTCTGATTCTGGAACTGTGTTGGCTTGGATTTTGCGAGATGAGGAGTGGTCTGTTTTTTCTCAAGAAACCGAGTTACTGAAATCCGAAAATTGACCGACACCTCTCAATGGAGACGTGCCTGGTAGATTGAACCCTGCAGACTTGCCCACGAGAGGCTGTTTACCCAAACAGTTATGGGACTCCTGCTGGTGGAATGGCCCAGACTGGCTTAAAAGGCCACCTGATAGCTGGCCAAGGAGGCATTGGACATATGAAGAGGAAGCAGTGGCAGAAGAGAAGAAGAAAACCCAGCAGTGTCTCAACGTTCTGTCCAAGGAGACCGAGTGGTTGACTAGACGCTTCTCGAAGTTTGAAAAAATGGTGCGAATGCTAGCATGGATGTGGCGCTTCATAAACAACTGCAAGACACCCAAATGTAAAAGACATGGAGAGCTCAGTGTAGATGAGCTGAATTTTGCCGAATATTTGGTCTTTTAGACTTGTGCAAGAAGAGTCTTTTGATGGAATTGGGGACAAAGACTGGTTTCATTGAACCCGTATGTGGATAATGGGTTAATTAGGATGAGAACAAAATTGGTCCTGCAGCAAGACACTTTCGATTTCTGATGTCCTGTTATCTTAACTTCTGAACACACTGTAGTGAAGAGACTGATGTGGGACAGGCACGTGACACACTGCCATGCTGGTGTGCAACTGCTGAAGAGTCTTCTACAAGACCACCATTGGATTCTGGGTGGGGGAAGGGCTATTAGATCTGTGATCTCCAAATGTGTAAGATGCTGTCGTTTCGCTGGCTGCAGGATGGATTCTGCAGTTGCTCCTTTACCAGAGGACAGAGTGAAAGATGCTTCAGTCTTTGAAATATGTGGAATTGACCTTGCAGGGCCTTTATTTCTTCGTGGAGAAGAAAAGGCTTGGATTTGCATTTTCACCTGCGCAGTGTTCTGTGCAGTTCATCTTGAGTTGATAGTGTCTCTGTCTACGGGAGCCTTTTTACAGGCTTTGAGAAGATTTATTGCACGAAGAGGAAGACCATCCACCATCTACTGTGACAATGGGACCAACTTTAGAGGAGCTGAGGATTCCTTAAAACGATTGGATATGGACTTGGTGTTTAAGTACAGTTCTGCTCAACGGATTGCCTGGAAGTTCAATCCACCAGGAGCGCCTTGGTGGGGTGGATGGTTGGAGCACCTGATTCGAGTTATCAAGCAGCTGCTAAGAAGAACCTTGAGAAGGGCCTGTCTTACCTATCAGGAACTTGCTACCGTCCTGTCCGATTGTGAGGCAGTAGTGAATGCAAGGCCCTTGGCGTATATGTCTTCGGATGGATCTGACCTAACGCCGTTGACTCCGTCCTTTTTCCTCCAAGATGTCCGAGAGGTGGGTGTACCGGACTGTGACTTCTTGGATGCCAAAGCTCTAGACAACAGGATGTGACTTCTACAAAACTTGCGCCACAGCCTAAGAAAGTGTTTTTGTCAGGAATATCTTGGGCTGCTTGTGCATCGTGGCAAGAAAGTGGGGTGCCTTCGGGACGTGAAGGTGGGAGAAGTTGTCCTCGTTGGTAGTGACAATGCCAACAACCTTACGTGGCCTTTGGCTTGAGTTTTAGAGTTGATCCTTGGGGAGTATCTCCGGCCTGTACAGAAGTTGTATCCTTTGGAAGTCAGCGAGGACAACAAAATATTGATGACCCCTAATGATGAACCTTGTAATGTTCCCCTGTCCCGTGCGGTGGAGGCTCCTGCTGCATCGGAGGTGTCACCTCAGATCCAAACCCGCACTGGGAGACTAGTAAGAGCCCCAAAGCGTTACAACAAGAGGGGATGTTGAGGATGTTCTTCATCCTCAAGGTGGGAGGATGATCTGGACTTCCAAAGCGAATTTTGTGTTTTGCTGTTGGTAGGACTGGACCTCGGATTCAGAGAACAGTCTAACGTGGTGAACTGATGCGTGAGGGTACACGAACAAAGAAAGTGCATGTGACTCGGTGTGTTTGTACTAAATTCCTCAAAATTGCTTAAGAACGTCATATATTTGACTTTTAGTGATTAAGTGGCGTGTGTACGCAACAGGATAATTGCTAAGCTGCAGATCTCAGTTGATGCTGTCCATTTCTTCTGTCAGACCTTGTTTCTCTTGCCATATGATGGTGGCTCTAACACATAAACTGTGAATGACTCCCCTTTTCATAGGCAGTGGGTGGTTAGAACTTTAGTTGAAGTAGCAGCCACTCTGGGTTGGTTTTATGTGGACTGAGTGATTTGTGCAGGTCCACAACTGGAATCATAACACTTGTTTCTTTTGCCATGTTGAACTTAATAGTCTGTCCCAAACTGTGGATGTGCTTAAAGAAAACCTGCAGCATAGTATAGTAGTCCCATTTGGCTAGACCACAAATGTTTCACCCCCACAATGCAGCCATAGCAATGGCTTGTACCCAGTGACACATGGCACACCCCACAAGACTCAAATCTTTACCGTGAAGCATCTTTACTGTGAGAGATTTGAGATGATCACAAAGGTGGATATCACTGACACTGTATAGTTTGGAAGATAGATACGGGCGTTTCAGAGGAATCTGTTGTCTCCATCTTCATGGCATCACATGTTAGAAAACCATGATATTAATACAGCCATGAGACTCTCAAATCTCGAACAGTTATTCTCTACAAGAAAGTTACTCTAATAAGAAATATAAAGGTTTCTAAACATTAGCATGCATACATGGTATGATAAAATAGTTTGTGGACTGTGTGCACTACAGCTGCTGGCACAAATTTCTACCCCAGTGTACACAGTCAATTCTTGCTTGAAATTAGGCTGTACACATGTCACTGCTGGATAATACCTTGTTACATACAAGGGTGTGTTGTTGCAGTCACAGTTATAGCATACCTGGAAGATGGCAGACTGGAAAGGACAAAGTGTCTGCATCACATTGTGCTTGAAACTTGGGAAAAATAATACGTAAACTTTGAAAATGTTGAAAATAGCTTGTGGAGAGCAGACAATGATAATGACACAAGCTTCTGAGAGGTTGTCCAAGTTCATTAGCATGTGACTTCTGCTGCAGATTCCACCACATACTCTGGACATCCAAAGAGTAAAACAAATGAAAGCTGGATACAGTGCAGGAACCTGTCCTCAGAAACAGCAGCATCACTATATCTGAAGTGCTAACATGTTGGGATTTTCATCTATGTCAGTTCAGAGAATTTCACAAGCCAATGAGAACATGCAATGGCAGGCCACCAATTTAATGCTCCACATCTGCTCTGTATATGAGATTCCACCCTAAAACAAAATAACCACCATTCCACACCCTACCTACTCACCAGCTTTAGCAATGTGACTTCTTTCTTTCCTCAGAACTTAATATGGCGTTAAAGGGAGTCTTCAAACAATGTTACAAATAATGGTGCAACCACTGTGCTGTCTGTATAAAATACCAAGAACAGCACTTTGAAGAGGAAAACACTGATTAAGAGGCAGTGTTGTTATGAAGAAATAAATTCAGTCCAGAAACTATTTGATTGTACAATATACACAGTAACTTCAGAATGTTCCCGGAATTTTCAGGTATATTTAAAGGGATTGCTACTGTGAGTAATGAAATGCACATTGACTTCCCTCGTCATCTTGGGGATGCATTCAGAAGGAAAAACCCTGAAAAATGGAGAACCAACAGTTGGTTTCTACTTCATGACAATGCTCCAGCACACTGGTCAGTTTTGTTCAAGGATTTCATAGCAAAGATCAAGGTAACAACAATGCAGCCCCCCCCCCCCATACTCTCCTGACCTGCTGCAGCTGATTTTTACCTGCTCCCTCAACTGAAATCAGCACTGAAGGGATGGGGCTTTTGTGATGCTACCAACATCATTAAGAATGTGACCGAAGAGCTGAAGAGGCTTTCACAAAATTACTTTCAGGAATGTTTCCATCACCTTTAAATTTGCTGACAGAAGTGTATAGTTGCACAAGAGGATTGTTTTGAAGGAAATGTAGCTTAAGTGATTGTACTGTTTTGTATTTCTCAGACCTAAAGAGATTCCGGGAACATTTTGAAGCTGCCGCCTATAAGTGTGTATCAAAAAAAAATTTACAAGTCCATTTTATTTGAATGCCAAACTTCTTGAAATTTCAATGCTCTTGATATATACAACATAGGGCATGTGTTTGCCCATCATTGTGATTCATGGCCTATGCAGAAGGAGCATTGTTGTGGCAATTCAGCACAGTGATCAATCTGGAACACCGGTCTTACTTGGAAGTCCAAAGAGTTATTTTTGGGCACAGAAAGTGTTGACAGCTGACATTCACCAACGGCTCACCTGCATAGCGGTGGTGCAGTGCTCCTGCATGACAATGTCCAAATGTACATGATAAAGCAGGCTTAGTATGTGCTGCAGAAGTTTGGTTAGGAAACAGCAGACTTTCCCCATACAGTCAAAATTTGACAGCCAGTGATTGTCACCTGTTTCGCACCTTGAAGCAGCACTAGTCAGGATATTGTTTCACCTGTTACACGAGTGTCAGACATCATACTATTACGTGGCTGATGCAACAGCGACATATGATCTCGACAAACTTATCACATGCTGGTGTGAGAAGTACCCCCACCATCAACAAGACTATGTCAGTGACACCTTCACTGAGATTGCCAGTTTCTTCTATTAATAACTTGCCATGACTTATTGAGTGTAAACTTACTTTATGATCCACCATCATATCCTTCAATTAATCTGCAAGCATCAGCAGCTATAGTCTGGCAGAAGACTCTAAAACATACCAATTAACGTAACTACATTATGGTATGCATCCACATCTTGGGAATATGAATAAATGACATGCCAAAAATAAACTGTACTGGGTTCTGATGACCATATGTTATAGTAATGACCTGAGAACTTCCTAGCCGAGCTCCTTAACACTACATAGCCACAGCTGGTATGGCATGATGTTGCCAAGCTGAACTCAGAATGATTGGCAGCACTAGACCCCTTTCAAAACATTTATTCTCTTCATAGTACGTTGATAGCTTCAGTGAATGTAGTATGTTTTTTTAAATGGACAGAAAATGCTCAGTGGTGTGTGCACAGTGCTTCCACCCCCCCCCCCCCCCCACAAACACGCAGTTAATTCGGTGATCAATAAAAATTTAGTATTGTTTTTTTTTTTTTTTTTTTCTTTTTTGTGTTTTTCAAAAAAAAAAAAAAAATATAAAAAATAAAAAATGTAAAAAGTCATGTACTGTAGTTTTATTGTTATAATTCATGTACTTTAGTTTTTTTTTTTTGTGTTCTGATATTTTCTACTTCTCACTGCCATGAAGATGGTCAAGTGAGTAGCCGAAACATATCGGTGGTACTTACTTACTTACTTAC
>Ga0131853_10004676_pt1 | contig 24550 bp, 13 predicted proteins | sample TergutLab28metaG_FD_92764 | JGI IMG/M metagenome (GOLD analysis project Ga0131853, IMG submission 92764) | Labiotermes labralis P1 segment gut microbial communities from Petit-Saut dam, French Guiana - Lab288 P1 (version 2) (version 2) | ecosystem: Host-associated > Arthropoda: Insects >...
ATCACCATACCTTTTTTAATTTATTAATTTATTTATTTATTACCATTTCTTACTTACATTGTTTTTGATAAAAAAACAATTCCAATAGTTGCCTACATATATTAAAAAAAAAAAAATAAGTATATATAATATGAAGGGGGGGGGGGGGGGGGGGGAGCCGACGTTTGAAATGTGACTTTTTTATGGAAGATTGGAGAGTTGAATTTCTGTGGGGATGTGGATTTTGTTAGCCAGGGAATACTTTGGTTGTTCGGTGTGGACTTTTTCATTCAACTTATGTATATATACACATACAGGGTGATTGGTGACTTGTGAACTTTAATGCTGGTTATGATTTCTTTAGTCTTTATGATCAAACAAGTTAATATTAATATGGGTGCTGTTCCCAATTGTTAGGGTGTTACGGTGTTTTATTAATTGTCATAAACGTCGTCCTGTGAACCGCGTGTCGCAAGTGACAATACGCGACCTTCAACCGGCTGGGAAAGGAAACTGCAACTCGAAATTCGCAACTCGCAACTCGCGCTGTTCACAACCGAACGGCAAAGTGGGTGGCGGCCGGCGGTGGCATTTTCGAAAACCTGCTTAAAACACACTCCTCTTTAAACTGAAGTCAATTTCATGAAGTTAAATTACAATCATACTTTCAATTTGTATTAAGTATGGCGCTCATTATTGTTTGTGCCATTTATGTCAGTAATCCTTACCATCTATTCTAAGCTTCAAGCGGCCATAAATCTGTAACCGTCCACAATCGGACACGTGTTTGTACTAACTTTCTAAATCACAAAGACCTAGGAAATCATCTACTGCAGTAATTTCCATAAACCATTAATCACCCTGTATATATATACGAGTGACTTAAGGTTAAGGTGTGCCAAAAGATTGATAAATTACATTAAATGCCAACAATGAACTCAGCGATGGTAATCAACCACAGTGAAGTTATACATACGTATATAGGACTATAACAAGAGAGTAGAGAGTGGATTCTTTTGTTGCGTCGTAATGAACTACTACCGAGAAATGTCCCTGCCACACATATACGAATATTCCTGTGAAGACAGACCTCATGCTACTTCATACGAATTAAAAATGTAAAAAACGAGCAAAACACAACATTGAAAAGTTCCGTCACAAACTTCAAATTTACTTCAGATGCCGATTCTACAATTGTATTGACTTCGCTTGACTAGTGTGTATAATACGAATATGGAAAAATTGTAATAAAAACGAAACTACTCAACCAACGACCTGTAGATTCATGTGCTTTTTATGTTAGGTCCACTGACTGTAGCATCCCTAACAAACACTTTCGCGTTTCTTGGGAGGGTAGTTACGTCTGTGTCAATAAAACTGGGTGGTGGAAAGTGATTTGTTAGAAAGTAGCTGTTATTAAGTAGGTCGTGTGCGGTAGTTGAATGGGCGTTTCAGGAATGCAAACTTACAAACGCCTCTAACTTTTTGCAAATTTAAAAGCTAGAAACAGAAGCAAAAAACAAGTTAACTCTCGTCTAATCCCGCCGAAGAAACATCTGACTGGTAAAGACAAAAGATAATACAATTTCTCTACACGCCTGGACAGGTCCTGAAGGATCCAGGATGTCGAAGCGCCCAGATTTCAAAATAATCTGCCCATGAATTGGTAAAGTTTACAGCCCTGAACACCAGCCGCCTTTACCTCCCAGGAAATATTCCTGGTTCTCATTTCTGTTAGGGGCTGAATCGACCCTAGGGCCAAAGTGCAGCCGACACGATTACATCAATGAAAAATGTCTGCCTGGGTTATCGGTTATATAAGAAGCTATTACACTCAGAATTTCGGCATTTGCACCTCTCTACAATGTAATGGATATCTTTAGGAGAGACAATCCAGCTGTGAATAAGGTATGAAGAGTAAGGGGTATATTACTACGTAACTTTAAAGCAATATATTTTGGCTTAAATTTTGGCTCATGTGGAAAATGTATCTGCTCGAAAATCTCTAATGAATTCGACTGATCTCATCCCATCTCACTAAAAATGTAAATTTAAGATCTCACTATACATACCACCTAAGCCAAGCCTGACCGCATAGCTGGGCTCAGTAACAGACACCTAAACTCTAACAGGGGATTATGCTAACGCTAACGATTTTGAAGTCAGGCTGAGGACTTTGACTGATCTTGCCAAAGACTAGAGCCTAGGGTGCCCTGGACAAAGAATGGGAGTGATAAACTTTGGTTGGTTGGTTGTCTGGGTTCCGAGCCCAGACTGGCTCTGTCGCATACTGGTGTTACGCGACGTTTATCAGGCTCTTAGGTGAAACAGCCACGCCTGCTGGAGGGAAGTGCGGGCCGTGCCCCGACTTTGTATCGAATACCCTGGCATTCGCCTTACAACTGAGGAAAATCACGGAAAACTTCAGTCTATACATACCACCACGAACAATTTATAGGATTTTTTTCCTTTGATACTATAATTTTGCCTGATGATAGCTTTGTTTACTTAAGCCGAAACATGTAGCATTACAATTATATAAAATACAATATAAAACTTAAGTGGGATAGACTGCCTTTACCCAAAGTAATGGATATTTTGATTGGTTATGGCATTAACATTTCTTGTCACAGTTCCTTGTGTTATTCTGATTCGAAACTATCGACCCTAATCTTTCGTGTAACTTTCCTTAACAAGAATCATACCTACATCACAAGAAGCATCCCTGCTACTACGTCACAGTCACGTACGAAAGAGACGGTATGCGCTGACTATTGTAATAAATTCTTATGCAGCACGCTCAATATTCTGTAAAACAAAAGGCAAAGAATTTTTTTCCTTATCCAGTCCTCAATATAAACCTACAAGAGCTTGCAAAGTAAAATTCGTCGCTTCACTTGAAGAACTTCTAACAATACAGCCACTTCTTCACTGATCACTCTCTGGCGTAGATAAGTGCCTCTTCCGTGAGGCATTATATTGCGTTGCGTATTATAGTTTGTATACAAATATAGAAAAGACTAAAATGTTTTGAACATAGTAACAAATTATGGTGGGGAAGGTTCATTACACTGTTGTGCCCTAACAATGAAGGCAGGGTTCCTCCTAAAATTTGGAACGTCTGCGCCAAATAACTGGACTCACACCTCATAAGACACTGATCTCAACAAGGGCAGTTATTTCTCACGTGAAGATAAAGCTCATACCTTTATAGACACCCTGTGTATACCGAACAAAAATAATGCTTCTGTTGTAAAAGGGTTTTCAGCTTAAATTGCTACAAAGTTTTGAGTAGGTTAAACCCACTTCAAGAAAAGTAGGAGAGAAGCCGAAGTTTCTCTTCTAGAATAATTCTGCTTAAATTGATAACTGACTGTTTAGAATTGTGATATAAGGTGATTGTAGAATGAATCTTTTCGATACGTCACACATAATCTACCCAAAAGTTTGATTTGTTTACATAGATATCAGAATGAATTCCAAATAGAGTCGAACTCGGTTATCTCGTCATGAAAGCGACTGAACAATTTGCGTCGCGCTTAAACCGATATCGTAATACCTGAGTTCAACTGTACTTCATTTTGTTGCAGTTTAAAAATGACGTGCAGGAGCGAAGAGGAACTGGAGTTTTTTTCCATAGGGCTGAATCAACAAATGTTTAAGGCTGGTCACTCGTCTCCGTCTTAGGAGTACGTTGAGGTTTACCTCTTCTTTTCATAAGCTTTGAGGAAGTGATGCCTAATAGACAGCGAAGGCAACTTTACTGTTACAATTAAGTCCTTTATTTGTCCAACTAATGCACACAAATTATTATAAAATTGTTAAACAGTTAAAATCGTTTAAAATTATAATAGTTGCTTCGACATGTTTCGGTTTACATAAACCATCATCAGGGAGGTCTCTGCCTGCGCTTCGCTAAAGTTGCAATGTTGACTTCGGTTACATATCGTTATTTGAAGTTATCGGTATTGTGGCTGCACGTGCGGCCACAATACCGATAACTTCTTACCGTCAAACACAACAAATAGTTGTGTTTGACGGTAAGTGCCACGCACATATATTGCCACACTAATTGTTTATCACACAACGGGGATGACGCACATAAAGTCCGATAACTTCAAATAACGATATGTAACCGAAGTCAACATTGCAACTTTAGCGAAGCGCAGGCAGAGACCTCCCTGGTGATGGTTTATGTAAACCGAAATATGTTGGAGCAACTATTATAATTTTAAATGATTTTAACTTTTTAACAATTTTACAATAATTTGTGTGCATTAGTTGGAAAAATAAAGGACTTAATAGTATCAACATGCACGGTGCAAATATGAAGAAGTTTACTGTTATCGTTATTTCTACAGACAACCGGGGGATTTCATTCGGTATATTTAGTATTAAAAGGGCTGGACGACCGAGGATTCATGGTTTGATTCCCGGCATGACCAAGAGAATTTTCTCTTCAGTAGATTATCTAGATCAGCAATGGGGCCCAACCAGCAGCGTACACACTTGGTAAAGGGGGATATCCTGTCGGGAGGGATAGTGGACAGAACGTGATTCTGACAACAGGCCTCCACCTAGTACAGAGATAAATAACATATGGAACTATAAATCCACTTCCACACACACATTTATGGCCTGAGCAGGAACAACTCTCCTTTACTGTACTTAAAATGTAAGAAACTGATAAGATAAAGTCAGCCTACTTGGATTTTAATATAATAATGAATTCACTTTAATGGAATTCTAGTCTGAAAATTCCATCGCACTTTAAATAGCACCAAGTCTTTTGTGATGAATACAAAAATCAATATCATCCTTCCTCAATTAAGCCCCTTCTTTCAACACCTTTTACAGATAACGATTTATATAAGGAACCTGTATGTTACCTTAATGGTAGAAAGCCTCCAGTGTCGAAGTACTTCCAACCACTTAATATATTACAAGGGAGTCGACTACTGCTTTACTGTTTCCTTTGCCTTTATTTTCACTACTTTTCTCCATCTCTCCTACCCACACTCACACTCCAGTCCCATTCTTAACCAACCCTGGAATTTATTTCACTTGCATGCCCAAAGATTTACCACAGAGGCTAAATTTCTGATTCTTCTTCAAACCAAGATTCTTATATTCACCCTTCCCTTGCATCTATTCTTAACAAGAACTGTTTGCCTTCCCTTCTCTTACGAGTTAAATTTTGCTCCGCACTGAACAAAGCCTCTCGCAAGAATTGCGAAACATCTCTTATTGAGTTTCCAGCCTAATGTAAAAGGTTACATTGTGTAGTGTTGATCCAAATTTGCAAAATAACAAAAGACAAAAGTTATTCCGCGAATTTTAGACTTACTGTTTTTTTAAAGAAATAATTAAGCTTAAGAAATCACTTTGAGTGTGTATGTGTGTTTGTGAGTGTGATTGTGTGTGTGTGTGTGTGTGTGTGTGTGTGTATTTCATTTCGAGATTTCGAGACATTTCAATAATTTTGGCTGAATTTATTTGGAAGTTATTTTATTAATAACACGTTCAAACTTGTGAAGTTTAATTTTCTATACGCGGAACTGCAACATGGTGAAAGTTAAAACTTCTGAGTCAGGAGCAACACTTATACTGTGGTAGACTCTGTCGCATGCTTGTATGTGAAAATATCGTAACACGTTCTCTTTGGAATGTCCAAGATACTATTACAAATACAAAAAAAGCATCTGAAATAGATGGACCACAAGAACAGTAGTTACACGATTTTTTATCTTTTGATAAGTTTAGGAACGGGGACAGGGACTCACTACGAACAGGACGGTTCGGGGTTCGAGCCCTCATGGGACACGGAATTTTCTCTTCACCATAACTGTCCAGTCCGGCAATGGCGCCCACACAACGTACTGTACAGCGCGCACTGCTTCACTTTCCCGGTCGTAAAGCGGCCGGGGCCTGGTCTTGATCACCTAATTCCGCCTAACGCCAATGTTCAGCATGGTTAGACTTATACATTTTTCCCTCTTCAGTGCTTGAATTTGAATATTATTGGTGAACTTTATCTCTTTCCTAGCCTATAAAGTTTAGCCGTCTACTGTGTCGCCGGTCTGATGCAAGTACTGCGATCTCCTGCATCATCGCCGAACCCAGGTGTTAAAGTCTCACTCAGGGCTATCAGTACAGATTTCTTTCTGTACTTGTGTTGTCGTCTGTATGTAGAGGCATTCAGCGGAGTAGTAAGTACCTCAAGTATCTGCAGAAGTTGAAAACGAAAGGCCCTCTGACGTTTTGTCCTTTATTCTCTCTCCTGTCTTGTAGATATTAGCCTATTGGCTACCAATGATAACATCACTCATTACGCCACAAAGAAGAGAGCCACTTGATTTTATTACATTCGATCACCTTGTGAAAAAATTTCCTTTCTTTATGGAGGCCCAGATTTCGTTACTTTATTCACAAAATTCCTGAGTCAGCCGGAGGGTAGGTACGTAGCAAATCTTATCTTTTCACTCCGACACCAAATTAAAGTTAATCGTTATATGTGATTTAGAGAGTCAAATGACCAAACTGAGCTCAGTAATAACTTGTCTGATTTCTATGCGTGAACTGCAGAGGTACAATATCTGCTGAGACATGACTAATTTTACTGAGATTCTTCTTAGTTTTCCTCATCCCTCAAGATATTTTCTTCCGCATTCCATCTTATTTATTATTCATTAGCTTTCACATAATTCAACTCCGTGTAATGTAGTCTGTTCAATAAAAGTCAATAGAAAATTTCTTATAGAGGTTTACCTTATAATGTAGATAATGTGGCAGAGCCATCATCGCCATGAAATTTCTGTTAACGTTTCATGAAGGATCTAACTCTATACAAGCCTGTCCTTGCCTTTCAGGCTGCAACATATTGACTATCGGTAGTCCTACGCACCGGCCGCCTTTAGAAACTAAGTTGACCCCGAGGTCATAGTGCGGCCGGCTGGATTAAGTCGATGAACAATAGTCACCCGCGACTTTCGGTCTTGTAGCGCAGTGCCTCAACTGCGCCACGGTGTAGCCCTTGCATGAAGAGGCTTAAATGTTACTACACATGTTTACATTATCAGTCCAATTTCAAACAAATAATTCCTCTTTGTGCACGGAGCGTATCTCACCAGACCACTAAAGCGTAGAAATTATATTTCCGCTGCGACTTCGTGTTATACATACAATGTTTAGGTCAGTGATAAAACAAACAACATATAATAATATTTACAGTAAACGTCTGAGTGTTCTTGAAAATTAAAAAGTATACGTAGGTCTCGAGGACTACAAGAACAATCAAAAATACGGAACATAAATACAAAGATCAGTAAAGGTAAAGGTTATTCTACTAAGACTTAAGACTCAGAGAGGGGGGTTGGGTAGCACTTTGGGCTTTTCCAACGTTACTTTGATATGTGGCACAAATGGGACGGCAGTTTTAAGCTCTATTCGTCGGCCGTAATTTATCCCCAAGGAAATTACTTGGTGCTCATTTCTGTTAGAGGCCGAGCGGACCACAGCGATACTGAATACGAACGGAAGGATTTGGTCACTTAAAAATTTCCAAGGACCCTACCGGGAATCTTATACAAAACCTCTCGTCTTGGGGTGCATTGCCTCAACCAACTGCGACATAGATTAGCAGCGAATATAGTTTGGAAAAGCACATTGCTTGGGTCGGGAAAGTAAATGTTAATCAAGGAGTAAATCAGCAAAGATGCAGGATCTCAGATATAAATAATCCTCACTTCGATGCACATATTACACATAAACATACGGACCGCCTATCAAACATGATAAGGGGTCTAAAATAAAACTCCCATAAACAAATCATCTCCCTATTCCACGTTCAGTCGTGTCACTGAAACGAACGGTCATTTGTGTCAAAAGACAAAGTCAGATGTTGTAAGGTTGCAAACTGTAAAGTATTCCACTGTAAACTCAGTGTTTAATATATGAGAGTAGCTATGCGGGATCTTTTTATTGAAAAGTACCCTCAAACAGACAAAAAGGCACTGAGCATACCTTTCGACGGGAATTTGTAAAGATTTACAGTAATTTATTTTATAAACAAAAACACTAGTTTCAAACATTTTAAAAAGTCCATGATATGAATAAAACAAAATTAAATTGTAAATTATTATTTTATGTTATTAAATTCTATAACTTCCTTTTTTGTGTATTTAAAAAAAAGTTTTGGTGTTATTTTAAACAACAAAACTTTTATAATAAGTATGTTGCTAATGCCAACATATTGGCACTTTCTGTCAACAAATGGCAGAATATCATACAATTCTGTTCACATCTACTGCCTTTAGACCTTTTATATTGAAGTGAAACAAAGAAATTTTAATGAATAAAAACGCTGTATCACTTGGGCACATTACACAATAAATTTATATTTTTAGTATAATAGAGTTAAATTAATTCTAAATTTTCAGAAACTTTGTAAACGTTCTTCCATTAGCGTGTGAGATGCTAACTTGATTAATATGACTTCCGTAGGTGTCTAACTGCGAGCTTCTCTGTAATATATGTGGGATACCACAGCCAGGCCTTCAGCTTTCCACAGAAGCTCCCACATTCTTTGTGTTCACGTTAAAATTTACTGTGACCCCACGATTAAAAATATGTTCATCTAAACTTCAAATTATTTTCTTATTCAACGCCAATTTGTCATCTTGGGTGTGTGGTTGTGAATTTGTAGACGTGAAATTTGATTTTAAATTTAATCCCATTTTATTATAGTTCTTGTTCTAAAAACTCTTGTTTCTTCGCAACATGAAGCTGCATTTGTATCTTTCCAGCTATATTGAACATTCAATTGCTAAGGTTAATTTCAGGCTTCCAATGTAAACTGGTTTTGGCTTCCGCAAGAGTGAATCTACACGTGAGAGCGCACCCCCAAGTGATTTATATTGCTTCACGTCTCTGTAGAGAGAGGAGCAGGCTTATAGGTTTTCTTGTTCCCCCCTCAGCTACTTGGTTTCATGTAAAACAGAAACCCCCAGCATATCTTTAACAAGGGAACGAAGCCAAGAAAAATGAGCCCCTTGCGCATTTGTTTGGTGCTAGTCACAGAAGACAGCAAGCTTTTGCATATAAGAAGAAACAACTGCAATTGATGCAGAAGTAACAGAAGCACTATAGAAGAAGGGACCGTTAATTTACAAAACAGAGCATAGCACGACATGAATTCTGAAAGCCCATAGTAGACATAATGTCTAAACGTATACACCTGGCCTACAGAGTCAAGTGTTAATAGCCGTTAAGAAGTTCTGCTTTGCGGAGTACTTGACTTACCACGAAATATAAAATTTCGAAATGAAAATATCTGGCACGAAATATTGACAAGTTATTGTGAGAGATATTGATAGTCTTCCAGGTACGCAAATAAACCCCATTTTTGTGTCACCAGAAGACGTATATTTTGCTAAGGGTCTGTAATATTAAAATAGCAATGTTGGTTAGGATTTAAAATTTCTGGGATATTAACCAATATCGATTGTGAAATATTTACCGACATTCCGAATGATCTTATTGCCTTTGTCTTCAGGGTCAGACTTTCTAAATCATCTTATGTTTAGTGGACCGTGCATCATCTTGATAGTATCCGGATGCAGGCTGAAGCCCGCATCCGGATACCACACCACCCCAGCCAAACCACAACGTAACACCAACACTTATCGAACCAGAGCAATACAACCCATCAGATAACTCAACAAATAAGTCGCAAGCTCCTGAGGATGGATGTATTAACATCCGAAACATGTTGAGCATTAAATAGTGAAATAAATAAGCAAGTGACATCAAGCTGGTCTCTCTTTATTCAACTTTCTAAATCATCTTCTGACGTCTTTATTCTTGCACTTTGCAATTTCAGTAGCTATTTACAAGTGTAACCGGCTTTACAACGTAGAAGACAGTATAGCTATGCGTATCAATTGTATCGTGTCAGTAACTAGACTACTCAAAAAGTTGCATGGTAAAATTCTGTAAGCTGCGTGTACAGACCTCCTGATAATGAACAATTGTTTGTTCGAAACATGTCGAAGATAATTGATTGAAATAAATTATTAAGGAAAAGTGTACATCTTGTTGATCTTTCTCACACATGTCTGTCAGTGTGCCACGTTTAAAACAGACGTATAACGAAATTGAATTTTATGGTGCAGAAAATTATGGAATGTTTTTATTTGTCCCTTTAATTACGCAACCCATATTCCTCTGTATTTGTGTTAGTCTCCTGTTTGATTCAGGCATAAATATTGGTGTCACCTGATAACATTCCATCATATCCCTGCACACAACATCGTATATCGAAAAAGTTACATTGATTTTATCGATGCTGCGGATTGCTGTGTTGCCCGTCGGTCATCAAAAGTGTAATCACGCAGACGCATATGTAATCTAGTGCAGCCAGAGTACAACTAATTGAACAATCTGGCCGATACTGATTAATTTTGGCATATTCCATTATAAAAATCTTGAAATATTGTAAACGGTATTTGTAGTTCTTGGAAGATTATTTGAAGACAGAAGTGTTCAAATATATGTAAAGCAAAACACTCACGTATACACAGAGAAAATAAATACAGGCCACTGTCTATACAGATCTTTTGTGGCTTTATTACTGAAGAAACGTAAAAGGTAAAGGTAAAGCAGACCCATTACAGGCCTGGACAGGCCCACAGGATTCCAGGAAGTTAAGTTTCTCAGATTTCGTGACAACGGTACAGGATGGTGGTAGGTTGTCAGCCTTACGCACCGGCCGCTTTTACCCCCAGGAAATATTCCTGGTACTCATTTCTCTTAGAGGCTGAGTCGACCCCAGGGCCATAGTGCGATCGGAAGGCTTTTATGTCAATGAAAAATCCACTGACATCAGCTGGGATCGAACCAGAGACTTTTCAACTTGTAACACAGCACCTTAACCACTCTGCTACCGCGGTCCCACTTGAAGAATTGTCCGTTTTATTAAAATAAACATAGCTTGGTTTAGACAATATAAATTGACACCTGGATGACAAGGAAGGAACTCTGCCTTAAACAATGCCGTGTGTCTTTCAGAAATATGCTTAAATATTTAAGACACATGTTGTTATAGATAGTGGATGTGTAAAATGTTAATATTTAGAATATTAATTTCGTGTACATTGCACATAAATATTCAGTTCCTAACTCTGCATCGCTAATAAATATACTCAAAATTACAGTGTTCAGAGAAGCAGTCCCTCCTTATTGAGAAATTCTTAAGAAACGCCGGAGTAAACTATATGAGGAGCGTTTCGATTTTTTCCATGAAAGGAGGTTGTACATTATTACCATTTTGCTTCAGAAGGTAAAATAATAAATATATTACTAACACAGAAAGGGAATGGCGACTTCTTTAGACAAGTAGATTAAATTTGTAGAAGTTTTTGATTAAGCACTACAGGACGAAGGCGTGAGGAAGTGTCGTGATATAGACCCACGCATTCTTAAATTCTGCTCTAGTTGGATATAGCTGGTTAGATTCAGGCGCCTACTTCTAAGAGTTTCACAAACGCATTTGACTAGAGCGTGAGGAGGTCGTAATTTTTTGTCAGCCAAGTCACTGTCAGCTTCCGAAGATTGCTTGTGCTCCACGGCCCCATAAAAATTACATTATGGTACAGAAATATCCCTGTCATTTATCGTTCATTGCATAATGTTTAGATATTTTCATTTGAGACACATTTAGGAAATTTAGCTTACAGGTGCTCTCAGCGATACATTTATGTGAAGTCCTTAATATGTAACTATGAATGATAAAACAAGCTTAATTTTTCTGAGTCCAAATCTGGTGTTGGAGCAGGTAGGGTCAACTACAGTAACGGTTTCAGTGCCTTTAGCTGAGGGCCGTTAGTGAATCAGATTAATGCCACAGGTGTCACTGCAGATGTGAAAGCCAAAATGTTGTACATGCTGCGAAATTTCACACGATATAAAGTTTACGCGTAAGTTAACTGGTTGTATACACTGAAATAGTACGGAACACAAACCTGAATAGGGTTATTCATTTATTTATTGGGTCAGTGTCATAAACAATAACTGAACAGACACAGGATATACACGGCCAACACAAATACATAGTGTCAGTGCAAAAGGTGGATATGTAACATGTCTTTAACATGTTAAGTCTTCCTAGGATATTTAAGGAATTCAGCCAAACATAAAGAACGCCATTTATTTGCTAAGGTTCGGTGTATATGATACAACTTTAGATAAGGTTTTGTTTTGTTTTTTAATAGAGAAGTTTAATTATATCTGTAATTCTCAATTCATGCACTTTGTCTTATGTTTATTGGACCGTGCATCATCTTGATAGTTGAATAAAGAGAGACCAACTTGATGTCACTTGCTTATTTATTTCATTATTTAATGCTCAACATGTTTCGGATGTTAATGCATCCATCCTCAAGAGCCACTATTTGAAGAAACACGCTTTCCAAAACAACCACACACGTCACGACTAAACACTCACCACTATATAAGTACGCTAATGCAAAACCCTCTATCCTTAGACAGCAATACAACCCATGAAATAACTCAACAAATAAGTCGCAAGCTCTTGAGGATGGATGTATTAACATCCGAAACATGTTGAGCTTTAAATAATGAAATAAAGAAGCAAGTGACATCAAGTTGGTCTCTCTTTATTCAACTTTATTGTCTGTTCTATCTGTGACCAGAGAAGGTTTGGTATTGTAGCTCTGGCATATCTTGGAGTTATGTTGTCCCTAAGGCATTCTTTTTAAAGCATTGTATTGCAAGTGTGTAATTCCTCTTTGTATTCTCGTATTGGTGGAAAAGTGCTGGGTTAGCATTTATAATTTTTGACCGTTCATTCTCGTTGTGACTTTAAATAAAATAGGGAAAGTTGTATAAAAAAATTCAAACCCAACCACACTTGGTCATTTTACCTGCATGGTTGTGTTTGAATTTCTTATTTATTCTAGATTATTGAAAGGCACAATGATGATCAGTTGTGTAGAAATTAGTGTTACGTCTTTCTAAGCTCACTTCGACTTGTGGTGTCCTCAGATTGCGGGTGGAAAATATTCACAGTGATCTAATACGAGAAATCTTGTCAAAATCAGTTTCACTTAATGTGGCTGAAGACGTGAGCCAGCGGCAGACGGTCGTCAACATGGTACTGACATTTTGAGTTACAGAAAGGAATGAAATTTCTCTGTTTATTAAACCAATATTAATTTCTAACAAAGTTTTCTGCTTAGTGGGACTAGGTACTCACTCACAAATAAGAAATGACGCCAGCCGTCCTGACCGTTCTAGTGGAATTAATGAAACATAAGCTGGTGCATTTTGTTACACAGTTCAGTCACTGACTTGCGCGTAGTTGGTTTGCAGAACGACAGACAGCGCTGTATTACTTTAATGAAAAGCTCGGATATGTGATTTTGTGTAATTCACGGTTGAAATATTTTGTAATGTGCTTTTTCAAACATGAAGTAAAACTAATTTGCTTCTCGTTGTTTTTCCCTGGTTGCCCTATATTTTACTATTACGGTTCAGAATGTGAATTACGAGCAAACGTATATCGTACACAAGAATGGTGAACTGGTTAAAAATATGGAATTTTCATGTGACCGCAGATTTAAACAAAATAGTTGAGCACTGTCATTAACCAAGAAGTTAGAAGGCATTTGGAAACGTTGCGAATTATTCCTTATCATTGCTCTGAACATGGCGAAGTGAAATGGAGTTCACAAAAGGTGCTAATGTCGAGAGCAAATTCTGATAATTTGTAATAAATAATTTCATATATAAGCAATATAAACGTCAGTTATCTTGAATTTTATAGTAGGTGTCAAACAAGCCAGTGGTTAAGGTGCTGTGCTACAAATCGGAAGGTCGCTGGTTCGATCCCAGTTGGTGTCAGTGGATTTTTCATTGACATAAATTCCTTCCGATAGCACTATGGCCCTAGGGCCAAATCAGCTTCTAATAGAAATGAGTACCACGAGTATTTCCTGGGGGTAAAGGCGGCCGGTGCGTAAGGCTGACAACCTACCACCATCCTGTGCCGTTGTCATGAAATCTGGGAACCTTAACTTCCTGTAACACTCTGGGCCACTCCAGACCTGTAATGGGACTGCTTTAACTTTTTGCCAAGCAAGCTACATTTAAATAATAAGTTACAACAGGGAGAGCATTTCTGAAAACGAGGTTTTAAACAGATGTTAAACTAACGTTACAGGTTTGATCCTTCAAAGAATCTCTTCAATTTACTGCGAATTTTAAGTTTTATAACGAAACAAACTTGTAAAATGATACGAGGGAGTAGGCTTGGATGAGTTCTAAAGACATCATGAAAGATCATTTTTCTCAGCAATTCTTTTTCGTGAATGTACACAGACAGTTAAATAGGCACGTTAAGGAAAATGAGAGTACCTCCGCTGTCATATTGCATCTAATCACCTGGCAATGAAATCTGTTAATCTTTTTCTTTCTAATTTATGTCATAAGTAGAAGGAAAAGTCTGACAGTTATTTACCTAAGATACGGAGTTTTTTTTTTTATAAAATACTGACGATATTATTCTCTATTTAAAATTACATTTCTGAAATTAGTTTTAAATATAAGCCTATATGAAATACCATACTTGTTTGCTTACTTACTTACTCCATGGTGCAGAGTCCTTCTTGAGAAGCTAACTGGTTTGCATCTAGTCAACAAATTCCCCGCATTTCACGGAACCCGAAGGTTCATTACCGCAATCACAAGCGTCCACCACCTGTTTCTATCCTGGGCCAACCCAATCCAGTCCATATACCCACATCCCACTTCCTGGAGATCTATCCTAATATTATCCACCCATCTACGCCTAGGTCTCTCCAGTGTCTTCTTTCCCTCCGGTTTCCCCACCAAGACCCTATACACCCCCTCTTCCCACCCATACGCGCCACATGTCCAGCCCATCTCATTCTTCTCGATTTTATCACCCGCACAATATTGGGTGAGGGGTACAAATCATTTAGCGAACTAACATACTGAATGGAAACAATTCATGCCTCTAGACACAAGAAATAAGAGTAGTCCTATTTAATAGCTCCCTCTCTGTAGATTTCTACTTGATCGCAACTGCGGTTATAAAAATTTTTCCAAAATTTGTTGTACAACCCAAAAAATGATAGACGATGTCCAAAATGCGTGTTTGTTTAAACTGTCACCCCCAGAAACTGAAATTGTTGAGGGTAGAGGTTTCTAAAAAAATATACGAACGAAAATTTACTGCAATGGAAAAATTAATCGGAGGCTTTTAGGTGGATAGGTTACTGGAAAGAATAAATGGAGTAGAGTGAAATGAAATAGTGGAGTGGGGATTAATGAATGGAGTTTATTGAGTGGATGGGTTACTAGAAAATATAGGTAGACTGAAAGTTTTTACTGGAATGAAAGAGTGGAAGTGGGTTTGCCGAATGGAATTTGTTGAACCTTTGGGTTAATAAAAAAATAGGTGGAGTGGAATTTGTAGAGTGGCTATTTTACTGGATTGCAATAGTGGAGTGAGGACTACTGAATGGATTTTAGAGAGTGAATGGGTTGCTGTAAAGTTAAGTAGATCGAAGGCTGTTAAATGGATAGCTTATTCGATAGAATAACTGGATTGGGTTTTGGTGAGTAAAAATGTCACTGGTAAGAGTAATTGAATTGAACTTTGCTGATTGAATCAGCAAGTTAGTGCACGGAATAAGTAGAGTGTAGGTTGTTGATTGACTACATTAGAGGAAAGTCTATATGAGGTGCAGTTTGCTGAGTAAGTATGTTACTGGAGGGAATAATTTATGTAAATCCTCCTTTACGTTGTAATCGCCGTTACTGAATACAGTTTTGTGAAAGTACCAAACGTAGCTGACTGACACGCCATGAGTCTTCATTCAGCAAGTTGATCTATCCGGCCATCTGTACCAAACTTCCATTCGTTTTGTTCCAGTGCCTCTGGAGAGTCTTTAAACTGCCTGAGAGAATCGGCAGTTTGAGAGGGTGAAATGGTGTTAGGGATGGTTGTTATCCTTACTGTATGTTACTGCTTTCCACGTCACCCTCAACGTCTGTCCTACACGCACCATCCAATCCCACTCTATACCGACAGCAGGTATCACAGCACTGAAATGTTAAAAAAAAAATACTTCGCTTAAAGTTGGGGTTACTTACTGGTGTGACATGATTCAGAATAAACATTCATACTTCAGTCATGAAATAATTAGAAGGTATATTTTCATGTTGTTTGGTAATATATAATAATCATAAAATATTAACTTGTACAATGTAATTTAATATTAAACATTCGTAAGTGCTGTACACAATCAGTGCTTCATTATTTTACACATTGGCCAGACCCATTCTTAGATTTATCCTTATTTCCGGATGTTACGAATTAGAGTATTCTAATATAAATGTAACAAGATTTTAATACTTCTGAATAAATATGTTGAACTAATTTTATACATTTCATGGTATTTCAGCATGGGGATACGAAGTTTTCGACTTCAGCGATAAATACATATATCATGCATAGCTTACACTTCTTTGTTTTATTCTCAAATGTTGAATGAAATAAAGATTGTGCTTTTTCAATAACTTTTTCCAACTTTTCTACGTCTCTTCTCCAACTTACAAGCCGAAAGTAAATTAATTTTTTTATTTAACTAAATTAGATACAATGTGCTACAAATGCAAGAGAAATGTGAGCTGTACGTCCATACATTCTGAACTTTGGAATTAAGTACAAGTAAGTAAATATGTAATGCTAATTAATATACATTAGTAAGAAAATAAACCTGTTTACTCTAGGGTACCTTCATACAAACCATCATTATTAAGAAGTATGCAGAGCCAAGCTATACTCTCTGACCTCTACTGTTTATAATTCAGGCGTCCAAAATCTCTTAGCGACAAAGGATTGTATATCAGTAAAATCAGTCCCGTTACAGGCCCGAGGTGCCCAGAGGGTTCCAGGAAGATAAGGTTCCCAGATTACGTGACAATGGCCCAGGATGGCGGTAAGATGGTTTTTACCCCCACGAATACTCCTGGTAGTCACTTCCGTTAGAGGTTTGGTCGACCCCAGGGCCATAGTGCGATCAGAAGGATTATGTTAATTAAAAATTCCAATGACACCATCTGGAATCGAACCAGCGACCTTTCGATTTGTTTTGTATTTCAGTACTTTGTTTAAATTTCTTCATTTGGCACATGCGTTGAAGTCATCTTCTTTGATAGTTTTCAAATTCATAACAGCAGTTTGAATATTTCATTTTCGCTCTGATATTCTACACTTCGTTGATGATTAACCCTTACATGATGGGGGGGGGGGGTTTAAATCCCAATTACTACTACTCTGGACAAAGGGATTTCAAACTTACGTTACCCTTCAGTGCATTCATGGACTTACTTTGGCTCATGGCCAAGAGCACGTGAAGAATTGGATATCCTTATATTGCACCGAGGCATCGTTGAACATTTAGGGTCTTAATGCCTGTTAAAGATCGCAGAAACCTTTTGTATGTTTCTTCCATTTTCTCTCCGTGCACTATCAACATGCTAGCATTACCACCACTTTCAAAGTCTCCTGCGTTTTGTAAATTCTCATGCTTCCAACTTGCCAAAAGTCTTCGCTGTTACTGTATATCCACTAACGTGAAACACGGAATTTTTCCCCTTTGTAAAGTAATGCCAATTTTTTAGAAACTTAGAATTAGGCAGTGTAGGTAAACCTCAGTTTCTTTGCTTTGGTACGAAAGGTGGGGGAATGTGCTGGGGGGAGGGAAGAAGGCGACATAAAGGAAAACCAAAGAAAAGTTAGTTCTGTTTATATGTGAAAGTCTTCAACTCTGTTGCAGTTAAGCTGCTGTGAGCATTGTCGGTTAAGTTAAGACATTTAGAGACCATTTCTGTGGCACGTAAAGCGACAGACTTTGGACGTTGCCGCGGACTTCACTTATATTTCTTCCCTCTCTGAACTCATGTCAGAGCTTCCCTTTGAAAGAAAAGAAAGAGGAAATGAAAGGGCCGAATGATTTTATGTATAGATACAAATGTTTGTCATCGCTTCGTTTACACATGGAAGGTGGGTTTGTAATGACAAGAGCGAAGGGTTTGTGTGCATATTAACTGCTGGAAGCTAAAACAAGCGTCAACTCAGATGAAGTGCACGAGGGACGTGTGTTTGTAATGTTAAACGTGACTTTGAGCTTCATTAAGATATGCATTTGCCCTCGACGTTAGCTGAGAATTGTCATTTTGCCTAGGATTAAGTTTATACAATCTGCCACACATTCAAGACACTCGCTAAAACGCAAGTGCTTAAACCCGAAGGACGAAACCTAGTCTGTTCGAGTTAAATATCCAGTTCTTACTGCGCAGTAAACAATTTTATCTCGGTTTTAAAGACCATTTACTTACTGTTGTGCAGGGGAAAATTTTTAAGCCCTTTCGCAAAATTGCGAAAAGCGACTATTAGCTTCGTCATGACTATCTGTCCGTCTGTCCGTAAGGAATACCTCGGCTCCCACTGGACGGATTTTCATGATATTTGACATTTAGATGTCTTTGAAAAACCTGTTCGTACAATATAATTTTCATTAAAATCTGACAAGAATAACGGGTATGACGTTCGGGTGACCGTGCATCGGGATAAGTTCTTATAATAAAACCAAAAAGATGCTACTCATTTCTCGAATTTATTTTTGGAATAAAACTCTACATATTTCGGACAGTCAGCGAATCTGTATGACATATACCATTGCTGTGTGCACTGTGAAAAGCTCCTGATGGTGGACAGAGGAACTGTCCGAAATATGTAGAGTTTTATTCCAAAAATAAATTCGAGAAATTAGTAGCATCTGGTTGGTTTTATTATAAGAATAACGGGTACTTTACTTGAAGACCAATATACATTCTTTACATCTCGCTCACTTCTTCTTAAAATGATAAATGCCTCAGAAAATGTTGCACAGAAATTCAAAACACATTTTGTATTCAGTAACTTTATTTTTTTTCCCGAAAATTGTGCAGTTTATGATTTTTAATGTGCAAAAATGTAGTAGAGCCGCAGAAGCTACAGACGGCAATATGGCGCATGGGCATTTCGCGCTAGGGATCGGAGGCAACTGACACACACACACACATACACTCAGAATATGAAATACTTCTTGCTTTTCTACTGCAACAATAGTTGCACAAACATGCCTCAAAGTTACGTCACACGTACTTTGCCTTTCCTGTTCTGAGATTAACTCGAAACTCATAAATACACTTTGTTTAACGGATTGTGTGATTTTGAATGTTGAACTTGATAGTAAACAAAGTGACAGTTAAGATGTGAAATGTTAAATTGCGTCAGTTTCTCTTCTTTTTTTCCACATCTGAATATGCATATATATATACTGTTATATCAACATACTGTTGGCACTATAGTAGATCATCCTTAGCATGTGGCCAATAAAAGATTTCTTTAAATACATAAATGATCATTAAGGGAATTTATTTGTTGAATGTTGGCTATTTCTACGGTCCTGTCACAAATTATAAAATAGCTACTCATTTTAGTAAGTCGTCGAGAGTACCGTCATGGAAATCTGGATGTTCCGCTGTTATTTTGAAACTCAAGAACAAAAATTATCATATTCGCTAAGTGAAATGCAAGAATATTCAACATGATGTGTCTTCAAGTCTACTGTCGGTAAGTTACGCTATGTGGGCTAAACGTAACAATTAACTTCTTCCACATGTATAAAAGCCATTACGATTCTTCCATTTGGATGTTCAAATAGAAGAGGATTAGATAAGTAGGAAAGTAGCGGGTTTGGGTATGAGAAATATAAAATTCATATTAAGTCCTGAACAGGAAATACCTTTGGGAGATCTAGACATAGATATGGGAATATTTTTAAATTTCATAAAACAAATCGATTCCCACGACAGCGCCGGAAATGTTTCAGCCGCCATAATTGTGTGTGCATATTTCAGTGCAGTCTCACTTTACGTGATGAGTGTTGAAGTTTGAGGCTTACATACTTGTAATTAAACGGTATGGAGACAATAATGATGTAAGATTTGAGGTTCACATAGCGTTGATTTTGAGGCACGCCATCTGAATTTTTCAGCCGAGTACGAATGTTATTTTTTGTCGACGCTCCGAAGAAGAACAAAAAACTTCCTCTTCAACCCTTGCAGATGAAGGTGTTACGTTCTTTCCGAACTTAGGCAATCAGCAGCCCAGGCAGCGTAATAATGCAGAATGCTCAAGAAAAATTATAATTCATATAACAAATGACGAAATCGAATTTTCGGCAGGCGTTAAACTGGTATAGTCTGCTTATGATTGATTATTCGCTTTCCTCAAAGAGAACTCCATGATATGGAAACTGAATTCATTTCTATCTAATATACTGGCACTTGCTTACGTACATCCGACAGACACAGCCGTCCTCCATCGCTAGACAGCCTTTGTCAGTTACACGTGTTCTTACGGTCTGTAAAGTTGTGTCATAATTTTTTAACAACGAGATGACAAACGAAGTTCAGAATTCGTGTATCTCTGTGTGTAATATACCAGCCTCAAAACACTTTAGGGATATAATAATTATTACATGCCAGGAAGATTATAAGGTAAACGAATAAGCAAATAAAATGTTATTTCCTCTCTTAGTTCGCTAACAGCTGAATTAGATACAGCTATCTTTGCAAGTGGTAGCTTGTGGCTTAAATATGGCTTCATTCATATAGGCGATAGGTATCGATTTACCCTGCCATTTTCGCTCAGGCATCTGAGAAGATAAAAAAGAATGGGCTTGGTCAGAAACTGTCGATATTGCCATTTCTAGTTTTAACACCAGCAATATATATATATATATATATATAAGTTTATCATAAGTGTGTCGATACATTGACAGCAAGGCAATATATCACACAAGGTGCTTAATAATGGTGGCTGCTCACTGAAGATTAGCTCTACAGTACTACTCTGAAAAACTTCAAACGGAACAATTTTAGGACCACCATAAATAAAACAGTGTGTCCGCGATTTGCACAGTCCTCTAGCATAAGCCCAGAACTCATCATTTATGTAAGTTTAGTGGCACTTCAAACAGCCATCGTGTTAATAAAATTACTACCAGTCTGCTCCAGTAGACATCCGAGCTGGTAAATCCAGTACACTAGATTGTTTTCCTTTGGTTATTTATAGTTACAACTCAGTAAATACGCATTTTCTTATTACTCTGTCGTACAAAATTACTGCAGTCTTTATTGCCTTAAATGAAAATTAAATTACATGTTGTTTTTACAAGGCCGACTAAAGCTCAGGAATTTTTAAAATATTTTTAAATAGTGTGAATGTTTATCTGAGTAGTGTGCACACATGACGCAAGATGTGCACGTGAAATTAAATCCATGGTTGTCATGGCAACAGCAGCATTCAACAACAAGAGGATTCCTTTCACCAGCAAATTGGACTTAAATTTAAGGAAGAAACAAGTTAAATGCTACATTTGGAGAAAAATTTGCTATGGTGCCGAAAATTGGACACTTCGGAATGTAGATCAGAAATACCTGGAAAGTTTGTAATGTCGTGCTGGAGAAGGATGGAGATCATTTGGATCAATCGTGTGAAAAAAGGGGGAAAGTATTGCATAGCGTCAATGAGAGGAGGAATGTCCTAGGCACAATAAAACGAAGAAATGCTAACTAGATTGGACACGTCTTGCGTATGAACTGCCATGTTAATGAAGAAAATATAGAAGGAATGATAGAAATGTTAGAAGGAAGAGGAAGAATACGTCAGCGGATACTGGTTGACTTCAGGAAAATGAGAAGGTACTCTAAGTTCAAAGAGGAAACATTAGATCGCACTTTGTAGAGAATTCGTTTTGGAAGAGGATATGGACAAGTTAGACTGTTGATAGAGTGAGTGACTAAAAGAATGAAGGAAGGAAGGAAAGAAGGTAGGAATAAAGAGTATAACCTAGGAACGATTCTGTATAGAAGAATATCGCTGTTTTAAAAATAGATTCAAATATTCTCTTCGATTTATTCTTGCCGTTGTTAGTTTGTAGAGAATCTAGCAGTTGCTGGAACGTATGATAAAACAGGAGGGATAATTTTATTTGTGTTTCTTGTTGAATGAAAATGGGAACGTACAAAGAATAGGGTCGTTCGAAATTCTAGGACTTAACATACCTGGTTTTGAATCTGTACCGAGGTTTTCGTAAATTTGACTAATGTATGTTTTACTTGAAATTTCGTTGTTAAACAAGGAGCGATTATGAATGCATATTTAAATATATTCAGATGCAGGTAACGGATGGCCCTTTCTGTGGGGTTTGTAAAAAATACGGTACTGAAATACTATTTTTGGGTTTGGGACCGTCATGAAACTCGACAAATTTGCTATATCATGTTATGAAATATCAAGATATGTCGTATAATTTTGAATGAAGAAGTAAGTGTGTGATTATTTAACTTTCATCTTTAATGATTTGAATTAATAATTGGCATTAAGCCGTGTAGGGGAACGAAGGATCCCACACCACACTAAGTTCCATCTCTACCTAAAGAACCACACGTAACCCCAGAAGCATTCACCCTGCTATACTAAATGCAACATTTACAGGGAAGTCAAATCGGAATGGCAGCTGACGGCACTGAACACCAGCAGCAAATGCATAACAAGTAGAATATATTTTTGGTGATGAACTTTAATGTGTTGCCCAAAATTTTAAACTTCCAAACATTCCCCTTTCCCATTGCCCTATATTTACTAGAACGAAGCTTATTTGTGCCATTTCTAACTGATTTAAATAGTACACATTAACTGAACAGTCACTGGCAAATACAAGCACAGATATAATTTATAGAGTCCTATTTTCTTTTAATACAATAACGTTTATCATTTTCACTCAGAGAAACTGCTTAATATCTTGAAAGTTTGCTGCGGTCAGTGATAACTAAGTCGCATGCACTACGTTAAAATTTAGGCAAGGTAAATGTAAATTAAATGTAAATTAAAGATAGTTCTTTTGTGAATTGAGCACCGCACTATGGAAGCATATGTAGGTGCAAATATATGTGCAGGGCTCTACGGATTATTCACTTTGGTACCAGAATTGTTTGGCCACAATACAATTCGTTATACTTCATCGAATTATAATCCTTTGGTACCGAGTGAATAGAACATTGGGTGGCACCCAGAATTTATAAGGATGTTTTGAAAAATCGAATATTCTGTTTTAAATTGTAATTCCTGTAAAAATGAACGACCGACCTGAAGTTGCGTGTAGCATACGCTTACAGTTTTGCATTTCTCAACACCCTGAATTTACCTCCAGTCCATTATTCTGTCTTATGGTGTAAGGTTTGGCCCAAGATCAATTTTGTTTTCACCAGAGACACAAAGTACACTTGTAGGTCTTTAAAAGTGCCGTATTTTGAACACATCTTGGATTATATATTTAACTATTAATTACATTTTTCGTAAAGTAGTAGGTTTATCACGACCAATACTTTCTGCAAAATGGACCGGGACGTCACTTTCAAATGTAAATCTTCTAGACGTTTTTCTGATATATCTGTCACAAGTGCAGAATGCAAGCTGCTTCTAGAAGGTGGAGAGCAGTAATCGAGCTGTCATGGCAGCAGCTGCAGGCACAGGGTTTGCTAGCTTGAAGAAGCAGTTAGCAAATACTGTAAATGTAGAGTGCGAGAGAATATTTGGCTTGGAAAGAGCAAGGAAACGGAAAACGAATCGTGGACGATGTGAGCATGTATAGGATTCTGTCCGTACGCGAAGTCTATAGGATGTTTTAAAAAACGTTGCAAAATCAAGTTTTTTTTGGTACAAATTTCATCAATTTATGCACGTAGCAGCATTGGTGGGTCTAATATAGAGGGGGTGGGATAAATGTAACTTTAAATACAGTTTATATTTGTGTTGCAGCACTGTGATTCCAACAGGAAAATTGTAGCTGCTTAACTGTTTTAGTGATAAACGTTACCAAATTACTATATTGTCCAAAGTTACTTACGCTCCTGCAGTTTTTACATTAATATTCTTACGTCGTGTATATTTTGTTAAATGTATTTTAAGATATTCAATTTTAAAAACTGTGAATTTTATAGTAAATATATAATTTATGATCTTAAAATTTTATATAACTTTTTCATTATGAAGTTTATAAGAAAAGTACAGAGCTCTAAAGACATTGGTAAAATTGAGTTTTGTAGTAGAAATTGCTTATCCTTTCAATACACCAATGTGTGTGGCTCTAATTGGGAGGAAGGTTCGATATTTGTCACTTAGAACCTAGTTCCTATTCGTTTTGATGTGCTGTGATCTCCACGAAACTACGGCATAACTCTGTTATTACTCACACACAAATTATCAATGCCCTGCCGTTGTCTGTATATATATATATATAGATAGATAGATAGATATATAGATAGATAGATAGATAGATAGATAGATAGATAGATAGATAGATAGATAGATAGATAGATAGATAGATAGATAGATAGATAGATAGATAGA
>Ga0131853_10004677_pt1 | contig 24549 bp, 14 predicted proteins | sample TergutLab28metaG_FD_92764 | JGI IMG/M metagenome (GOLD analysis project Ga0131853, IMG submission 92764) | Labiotermes labralis P1 segment gut microbial communities from Petit-Saut dam, French Guiana - Lab288 P1 (version 2) (version 2) | ecosystem: Host-associated > Arthropoda: Insects >...
AAGTTAAGGCTCCCAGATTTCGTGACAACGGCACAGGATGGTGGTAAGGTTGTCAGCCTTACGCACCGGCCGCCTTTACCCCCAGGAAATATTCCTGGTACTCATTTCTGTTAGAGGCTGAGTAGACCCCAGTATCTCCCAATAAGCACTAAATAATATCCGATAGAGCAGCATGTTCCTGAATTCTTACTTTCTGCATGGCCAGCAGTGTAGAGCACAGTCAAATTTCTTGATGAGGTTTGTATCACTGTGTATGAAGTATATAAAATCCACTACAGTGGGTTAGGAACGATTGCGTGTTATGAGATTTCTTTTGTTCAGCTCAGATCCCACAAATCCTAATCACTTTAAGGAACGAAGGGTAACACTGAAATAAATAAGTGTAGCCAACCATAGATTATTTCTGAGAAGAGCTTCTTTGGAACTCTCCTTCACTTTCGGCCATCTGAAAACGATGAAATGATTTAAAATATTTGAGGTTGTCACAGCAGTGTCGTTGAAGACTGAAGTATTTTGCACTGTGATGTTGTGTGATGGAAGAAAATTGTCCAAAATTTCGAAGGAAACGATTTCCTTCATCTTCAAGGTCTAGCGGTCCAAGAAGAATAACTTTTCGGAAAGAAAAGCTCCTTTCGCCACTCACTTCTATATGATCTACCCTATCTTTCTGCACAGCCACTAGGCCGCTAGTCCAACAAGATAGAAGCACTATTTTCTGAGAAATGTCGGGACGTACGCTCCGAAAGATGCGCCATCCCATCCCAGAAGACCTGAATCTTCAAAGCAATTTAATTACTATTGGAAGGGTTTGATGACTGCTACAATGCTTCTAGGAATTCAGTAAATCAATTCATTTCTGAATTCTGTCTAGAAATTAGAAAAGTAAGTCATCATTTATACACTGATATTCGCGTCACAGGAAGCAAACTGTACTGTAAACTGAGATAGATAATACCGCTGTCCTTGTTTAAGCGTGTCACTCAGGTAAGATTTGAAATTTGGAATCCTTTCTTCTCTTAAGATTACTCTGAAGCATCCCGCAAGCAATTTATCTACTTATTTAATGCCAAGTCTCAGCAGAATCAGTGCAACAAGATATAGATTGAACGCCATTTGTTTGAACTCTGTCGATTCGGATGAGAGGAAAATACCACTGACATGCTGTTATACAGGATGTTTCTTAAAATGGATGTATGATCATAATGAAAGAGTGACGAATGCAGTAGCGGCTGGAATCTGGACGAATGCTTGCCTGACCGGCTTGCTAAGTGTGAGTTTTTCGTAGACACCGATTGGCGTTGATTGCCAAAGACTAAAATACACAGTCTAATAAGTATTGCCTTCATCTTTGCAAGGTTCCCACATTACTAAGAATAGCATCAAAGATTATTAAGCTGTACCTGTTTTATCAATTTGGGGATACTACTCCAGTGAGTAATACCCAAATTGGAAGATATCATGGCTGTGAAATTGGTGACTGTTAGAGATAAAAGACAAATTTTCTGTATTCTAGGGCAGCGTTTCTCAAACGTTTTTGTTCGTTATCCTTTATCGTGAGTCATATTGGCCTTGCGATAAAATTATTATCAGTAACCATCAATACACCATTTGAGCTCTTAAACTCGCTGGGCTGAAGTTAGCGGCCTGTCAGAAGGCTTTCGTGACGCAAGCTTTGGTGATCCTGAGTCTGAGAATCCATGTTCTATAAGACGGAACCTGCTCGGATGTGGGCTGGCCTAACACAAGTTTTTATCTTTCTTGTACTCAGTCTTTCCACAAAAATGTCAGGACACTACACTGAAATAAGTAATGATTGCCACACCCATTACCTTTCCATGTCGTTCGACGTTGCGTCATCTGTAGGTTTCAAAAATGCTGGTATATAACCACGGAATCAACCAGACCATGACATGTTCAAGACTGGAACCTGCGATTCCACAGCCAGTCCAGTCTGAAACCGTCTTTCACTTTAAAAAAATAGTTCCATACTTTGCGCGGACCATCGTACAAATTTTAATCCTCTGAAGCGTGAAGTTCATCCATATAATACTGTATTTAAAAACGTGGTTCCTACTTCTCGGGAAACATACTACGTCTTTATTGCAGAGGCTAACCGGTTAATGCAGTTTAGGGAAATAATCACTGTCTGTCAATTATACGACACCCATATCCCTGAACACCCTCTATTGACAAAACGCAAATACTCGGCATTTTAGAGGACGTGGTACGTGTAGATAGCCATATGATTTAATTAGTAATATGAAAGATTACGGACTGAAAATCGGTGTAGTGCCTAGGCGACGGGCTGGAGGATCCGGATTTCGAATCCCGGTAGGAGCATGATATTTGTTCTCTTCAAAAGGTCTGGGGTGAAGCGGCTGGGGCGTGAAGCTGACCACTCATCTCCAACAGTGCCGAGGTTAAGAATGATTGGAGCTATGCATCCACTCGTTTTATATGACTTCATGGCGTGCGAAGGGACAACTTGACCTTTCACCTTCACCATTAGGTCTGGACGTTTCCACTCCCATATTTAAGATGTCACTAACAACCGACCATTGCAGTATAGACATTAGAATTAAGGTTTCAAAATATCCTGGCCAATTCGGAACAAACTGAATTTTCATGTCGTTTATCTCACTTTCTAAACACGACTGCTGGGATAGTTTCCTAAAATAAGCCACTGCCACCTCCTTTCACTTATCTCTCGGTTGATCAGTTATAGTAATCTTAATTTGAAGCTACGTAACTAACATACGTAACTGACGATCGGGCGTTAAATGAACTCTGAAAAAAATGACAAGATTTTTTTTCAGTACCTTGCAATGCCATTCTTTTAGCATACAAAATTTGGGCAACGTTCCCTCTACCGACGTGACCCTGCGGGTATGCCATTGACAGTAGCTCCTCTTAAAAAAAGGTTAAACACGTCCAGGTCTCCGCGCTGTGCACTATTTTCTGAAGTTAACCGATTCATCAACAAATTCCTTTCGCATATTTAAAGCTTCTGACAGCGAAATAATAAATGCCAATAAAAGATTTAAAAAGGCATAGTGTGCTTGTATGTGTTTTTTATTTACTTACTTATGGTTTGTCGGCCGCAAATATATCACTAGTACTTAATGACGGTAATTATAATGATAATTTATAAATTACGATGATAAAGTATTGGAGCAAAATGGCCGCGGCCATTTCAAGAACTATTCAAGTTTTTCATTCTATGGTGTATAAAACGGCTTGAAGAATTTCAATCCAGAGAGCCGTCTTTAGGCAGAGATTCGAACCAGACCCCCCCCCCCCAGATATGTAGCAGAACTGCTCCTTCAGAACTGTAAGCATTGACGCCAGTCAGACTTAAAAAAAATGTAACCCGTTTTCACAGTCGCGAATCTAGCGACACGGTCAGACTGTATAAGTTATACGTATAGCGTACGGATAATGAAAAAGAAGTGTTTAACTGCCTAATTCGTGACCGCACCGCCTGATTGGCATGTAAAGGGACGGCTTTTAAATAAATTATAAAAAAAAATACGTATATTGCATGCACGTAGTACAAAACTTGACACAACTCCAGCCTATACCGCAATGGCGAGGGTTGAGTATTTCAGTTCTACACTCAAATTATGACTCTTCCTGTAACAAGAACGTATCGCGGCTCATCAAATAACTTTATATGCCAAGCAAACGCACTTCGAGTGCCACGGTTTCGCCATCCCTCATCTACGTAGAATAAACTTTAAAAATAGGCCACAGAAGCTCTTTTCATATGATGTTCAAATCAGTATTCTTTCTGTAGCATATGCCATAACTAATCGGCTTGAGGACCGATAATCTGACGTGGGACCTTCCTCCATATTCTTACCAAGTCAGTACTTATTCTTTCCCATAATTTTATCATTACAGGCTATGTACCTCTGAAGTGAATAGAAACCTTTAAAGAAACAAATAAATATATTTAAAATTTTTCGGAATTATAGATCTCATTCCGGCAAATAGTTAATGTAGTTCCATGAAATTTCCTAATGAAGAACATTTCTTGTAAAATATTTCGGGTAAATTAATTTTAATTTATATCACCCAATATTATATTTATTTTATTCGAAGCTGAAATTAAAAGGAATCGAATTTCTCAAACAGTTCATCATAAAAATAATCAGAAGATCTACGCGATAACAACATATCTCACTGATATCTACGATATTTATTATAATGTTGTACATATCGTGTATTATATTCATAATTATGTCTTCATTTAACCAACTTTTAATGTAACACTTCTCATATATTAAGTTACACTGTTTAACTAATACTCCGGCGGATTTCGGCGCTCGTTGGCGCCGCCCTCAGGGAATAATGCCTTAAACATTAAATTTTTCGACACATCAATTGGCTATCAACACTTGTCCAACCATACATTGCAGATCTGCGGTCTTCCAACGGATGCACAATTTCTAGAACTTCATTAAGGTCTTTCGACGATTAGTATTTAACCTTTCGTTGTCCTTTGTTGTGACATTGTGTATTAGGATGGTTAAAAGATAAAACAATTAAAAGCTGTTTTTATAATGCCAGGTACATGTGGAATGTGGCCATGGCTTCTTTTGTTCTTATAGCGTCCATTATGTATTGTAAGATTTGACATTCAGAGAGGACCGTGCATCGTGATGTTTTCTTATGATAAAAACCAATGAGATGCACTAATTTTTAAGTTTATATTTGTATAGAAATCTACATGTTTCGGACAGATTTACTGCCATCATCAGGTGTCTAGTACTGTATACACAACAATAGGTATTTGTCATACAGGTTATGCTGACTGTCTGCTAGCGAGGTAAGATTGTAACACATGGAGTTCCATCCTGACCTCGCTAGCACGGAGTTCATGGAGTTTCACACTGACTTCGCTAGCAAATATTCAGCATAACCTCTATGACAAATTCTGTGCTATGTATACAGTACTAGACTACTGATGATGGACAGTAAACCTGTCCAAAAATGTAGCGTTCTATACCAAAATAAATTTGAGAAATAGAGCATCTCGTTGGTTTTTATTGCAAGAGTATTGTAGAATGTGTAGATTCCGACGCTGGATGCTATCTATTAAATTATGTACGTCCCTGTTTTACTGCATGTGTGTCCGGGATATTGACTCAAGTCCCACTTTAACTATTAATCGTCGAAGCGACCTTCATGAAGTTTTAGAAATTGTGTATAGGTTTGAAGCCTGCAGTTCTGCAATATATCTTTGGACAATTGTTTACGGCCACCTGATGTGTCGGAAAATTTAACAGTTCAGGTGACACCGACAAGCGATGAAACGCGTAATAGTAGTTAAACAGTGTATCTTGGTATATGGGAAGTGGTTCATTAAACGTTGGTTTGATGACGGCAGATAATTATCTACTACAGTTTTTGTAATATCTTCTTGAATGGATATAAAACTATGAAGAACAATTTCTGACTGTGTAGTGTGACATTTGTAGTGTTGATAATAACAAAACTTCAGTAAATGTACATCAAGGCCGATGGGGTTGCCCAAAGAACGCATTTGGAATACACATGAACTCCATGTGTCACACACTTGCACTTTGGCTTACTAGTGCATTACAAGGACAAAAAGACAGAAATTTTTAGAACTCGGGCACAGAGTTTACCCCACCTAGCCTATGTTAAAACATGCCTTACGAATGAGAATAGTATGCCTTTGAATCCGGTTTGCAGTTTTGCATGATCGGTTGATTGTGATTTAAGGAAGCCGCGGAAGTGCAAGGATTTCCACGCCAAGCTAAAACATTCCGACATTTAAACGAACATTAATAAGGATTATTGTAAACGCTTCCTTTGGTACAAACAGCGACAGCTGTCGTGTTATCGTCTGTTTCGATGAACACCACATCCGTGTATTGATTATCTCTTGCAAAACAGGCATACTTCCTAACAACCTAACATACATAATTGTATGTACTACATATGTAGGGTATATGTATGTATGCATATAAGTATTTACACTGTATGTAGCATCACGGTTGTCATCTTCATCATCGTTATTTTTAATAGTATTATTTATAAAAACGCTGTCAGCAAAGTAGGGTATGAAGCGCAGTCAATAACACAGGATCTATTAAGTTGGTGAGACAGTTTACTTTCCTACCTGTTATATACTTTATTTCTACTTTAATTATTAATATCACTTCTGTTGTGACAATTATTTATCATCGTTGTTTTAATTACTGATGCTGACGCTGTTATTACAATTACTGTCGGTAGTTATTCGGTTTACGACACTCCAGCCAATGCTAAGTCTACTTAGCGCGAACAAAGATATGATATTTGTACAATTGTTGTGGAAAACACATATGGGGCACATGAGAGGAAGCAGTCTTATTTACTTTAGAGTACTGTGTCCCGGAATTTACTTAAAATGGAAAAGAAAATAATATATATGTAATGAGAGCGCCTAATCAAACTTTATATCGGAATTACCTTGTTTAAATGTGAATATTTAATAATGGAGTCCGCATGTAGAGAAGACTGCATCCGCTAACAGCAAGTTGTTGCAATATGAAGCCATCTGTATAAGTCTAATTTGTGTACAATGTCCTCCACTATAAAATACGTATTCCAATTACTCTTACTGTAATACTTTCATCTCTCCCCCTTCACTCCTTGCACGAGACTTCTAATTCTCCTATCCCATGTCGCCAACCTTGCATAGAAATGTTCCTAAAATCCTGAATTTAGTAATTTTATCACACTACTTTTCATAAGTACTGATCCATTAACTGCCTCAAATCTGATCTCGCCTTCTCTGCGTGGGCGTTATTCTATTATGACACGACATTCCGCTACGTTAACACGATATTACTGCACTATATCCGTCACCACGGTATTGTGGGAAGTGATCATTTTCCTGGTTGGTAATCATCCAATTTCCGGCGAAGGCTAATGCATAATGAAGGATGAACTGATTAATGTCACGACCCCAGAATGTGAGACGTCCGGTTTAACTGACACGACACGTTTTACAGGACACAAATTGCGGCAGAACTCAAGTACCCAATTTATAGTCACTGTTCTGCAATTTTGATGCAATAGATGTCTGGTTTATCCCGACTGGCATCTGATAGGGCTGCTTGGACGGGACTTCATTCCACCGCAATGCTTCTACACTGAGCAGCTAGCTTCAGTTAGCGGAGCCCTCATACTATTTGTTATTTTTTTAACAACGCTGCAAGGCGACTCAAAACTGACAGCGTCGAGTGGCTGGAAGATAGTGAATTATAAGCTACAGGGGATTTTGAAAGAAGAGGTCGTTGCCCAACCCTAAGGTATATCCAGCATTTGCCTGGGGTTACTGAGACAAACCACGAAACTCATTCATCTTACCCAGTGTCGTGGTTAAGATTAGAACAGGTCACCTGCCGCATAAGTCAGAATCATTATTGCTTGAGCCGGCTTGGTCGGTCTCAGGGTCCTCATTCATGGACTACCAATTTGTCAGTCGATAAATATACCATCTTTTACGGAATCCGAATTTTGATCACGTTGTTCAAAGCATTCCACCGCTGGACTCTGTCTTGAGTCGGAATAATCCAGTCCACATCTTCATATACACTCGCTGTCACACACACACACACACACACACACACACACACACACACACACACATACACACACACACACACACAAACACACACACACACACAAACACACACACAAATTTATTGAAGATCAATTTTAGTATCATTCACCCGTCTAAGTCGTGTTCTTGCAAACACTCTCCTCTCTCCAGGCTGTCCAATTAACATTTGGTATGTATTTTCCTTAAACAGTAATGTTGCCGCTGTGCTTAATGAAGCACGACGTCGTGAAAAGTTAGGGAGAATGGAGACACAGGTACAAGCATTCTTAACCTCGGTGAATGGAGACACAGGTACAAGCATTCTTAACCTCGGTGAATGATCACTTTCACATTCCCGTCATTCAACGCCCGGGGAAACAGACCATGTTACCCTTAGATATGAGAATGGATGGGCCCCAAAGCCGGTCTGTACATAATGGCGAAAAGAAGATCTGTTCCGATGCTGGGGCTCAAAACTACAATCGAACAACTTACAGCTAATGCAGCTAAACGTAACGATGACCACACACAAAGAAAACCACACAAAAGGGGAGTTTTAATATCACATAAAAGAACATATACCGATTTCAGATTCCGCGCTATGTAAGTCGGTCATGGTACAAGATCAAGCTAGTTTTGGGGAACATTAATTAAATTCGCATCCCCGCAATTTTTTTTTCGCTCTACCTGGATGTTATGCAGCGTAGATTCATGGCCAACTGATAGACAGGAGTGTCCTGAGAAAAACTAAGAAATCATTAGACAGCTGCAATAAGTAGCGTCAACCGCTAGGTGCCTTCGTTCTGTCAGTGTGAGTGAACACGTCTCGTGGGTGAATGGATTCTCACGAAACTTGATATTAGTGGTCCTAACTGCATATGCATACAGGCTGCTGCTGATTTCTGTTCCCAATGCCTGAAATTTTTTTTCTTACAAAATGAATTTATAAAGGTGGATTTGGTGGTGAAGGGATTGAAACTTTTATTAAAAGCACAGCTTATTTGTAGACCAAAATGGAAGAAATCGACTTAAGATTTTGTCCGTTCTTTCATAGACCGTGTCATTCATTCGTACCACTTGGCTTCAGGTTAAAATATTTGACTTTTTTGTCCGGAGAGATCCAGTTGGTTTCCAGAATAAACAAAAAAAAATTAATTTCATAATCCGATAAGTGCATGATGTCTGCTTTGAGGTAAGAGTTAAATAGGTTTATAGTGCTCACATCGGCTAAAATTTTTAAGGTCTTAATTAAATGTTAAAAAATCCGAAACATGATAAACTTTACAAAAAATCCTAAGAGCTTTCTTAAACAAAGCCCCTCAGTTTCGATCAAAACAGGAAAACAGCTGCGGAAGCTAAGAAACCTATAAGTATCTTATGCCGAAACAACTATTTGGGAACAACCCCAACAAGTCACAATTGCATTTATGAAGAAATTAAGAGCAGACTGAACTCCGGAGATTCCTTCTACCATTCTGTCCTTAGTCTTTTGTTTTCCCGTTTGCTTAACTCTGCCTGTGGTTTTATATGGGTATGAAAATAGATCTTTCACATTTTGGGAGGCAGAGAGGCTGAGGATTTTCGTGAACAGGGTGGTGAGGAATATATTTTTGTGTACGAGGTATGAGGTAACAGGGTACTGGAGGAAACTGCACATTAAGAAATTGATTATTTTGCTTCTCATCAGATATTATTCGGGTGATCAATCAATAATCATGAGAGGAGTGGTGCGTGTGGAACGTAAGGTGTAAAACACATATTGGGTTTTGGTGGGGAAAACTGAGAAAAAGACCAATCGGAAGACATAGGCGTAGATGTGAGGGTAACATTTGAATGAATCTCAAAGAAATCAGTCGGGACGGCGTGGACTGGATAGATCTGGTACAGAACAGGGACATGTGGCGGGCGCTTTTGAACATGGTAATAAACTTCCGAATTTCATAAAATGTGGAAAATTTTTTGACAAGCCGACGTACTATGAGCTCCCCAAGAAGGGCTCTGCTCATGTGGTGTGTTAGTTATGCCTAAAAAACAAGCCGTGAAGCAATATACGTATGTGTAACCTGAAAATGAAGCTGCCCAAAATTCTAACGTTGACTGTCGCCAAATACATGATTCACGCTCAGGGCCCTCTATCATGGAGGAAGGAACCTCCGAAAATTACCGGACGGTGTGGTAGTCGGATCTGCTGTGGACGTAATGGTTCCTCTGACCCAACAGATAATCGAATCCCGGCAAAATAAATTAGTGACAGAACACGTGGTAGTTTGTGTCATAACAAGGTCATATTCACTTCGCTAATGATGCTCCAGACATCCACGCTACGGACTTTTTTTGCAGAGTGATTGGACAGCCTATTAAAAGCTACTTGAAAATAGGCTGATATAAAGTTCAATGTAGTGTAAAGTAATTGTGGGTATTTTAAAGATCTAAAAAGGAAGTGGACTAGCAGAACAAAACGACGCTTAGTTCAGCCGACTCACCGTACATTTTGAAAAGTTTTACCGTATAACGTCATTACATAAAAACAGTTGCTCTCCTGAAACATAACAGTGTTATTTAAAACTTTATTCGGGTCTGTACAATGTAATTTGGTATATTATATACTAACGTTTCGGAGGAATATATTTGTGCCATCCTCTGCTTTTCTACCCTAAAGATGGAAATCATGTAAATACTGTATTAGGTGCCACAGTACAAAATTCAGTTTCCCGAGCGATCCCGCTCCCTATATTGGTTCATCCCTGGCTAACCGTTCCAATAAATAGCACAGAGTGACTCAAGTACCAACAACTAATATTTTTATATCTTTTTTAATCGAGATTATGTCCCTTAATAACAACATAACGGTTATTTTTTCCAAGCCTCTTAAAATTCATATGAATACATTACATATATGAATATGTATGAATATATATATATACACATATATAATTCATATGAATATATTATATATGAAGACCGCGCACAATACCCAGGAGAGCGATAAGAAAGCGCTTCGAAGTCGCAGACTTCTCAAGCGTGTGTTACAATCTCGTGTGTCATACGTCTTCTATCTGTTACCTACTTCTTAAACACTGTGCTTACAAAGCAGAAATTTGAGACATTGTTATAAAGAAGAATGTGAGCAACAAGCATAAGAGGAACTACGCAGACTAAGCCTACATTTACATGACCTCAGATAATTCCCAGGAGAGTAGAACACGGTAGAGACTATATTCACCGTACGTTAAACAGTCCACCATCGCTGCTGTTCACAACTGTCTTTTCATTCACGGCCCATTGCTGATGCAGAGCATGTAACTGATTTATAAAACAAGTGGATTTAAACATCTTTCAGATAGAATTTAAATAAGGGGGAAATATATTTCTACCTAAATTGTTTCCAGAACCATGAATATAAAAACCAATGCGGAATTATTATTATATTTTTTTTTTGGCGCGACCCCCTGGTGGGTTTCGAAACCACGATCTCAGCAGGCGAGCTGCCGCAGACCTACGCCTTAGACCGTGCGGCCACTGGGACCGGCGAAATTATCATTCGTAAAGGAAAAACTTTCAACGCAAAAACGGATTGAATTTACAGACCCCAAATAAGCCCAGAAAACATATTTCAGCCGCTGATTTGGAAAAATTAGATGTTACAGTCTTAGAATGAATTCAGAAAATGCAATTAAATCGCATTAATCTGAACAGTATAAGTTACAGATTCAAAATACACAGAGAGAACGCATTTAAATTGCTTTTAATATGGCTAGTAGACATTGCAGACTCAGCATAAAGCCAAGAAATGCATGACGTTCAATTCACAGTCCGTTAGGCTCCTACTTCTGACACAAAGCTTCGCTAATCGTATTCCAAAATTAAGTTGTATGTAAAGCGACTTGTCGGAAACGATGCTCAGACGACCGGGTCGTAGCTATATCATACTGTGTAATGATTACATGTGGGTAAAGTAAATGGCACTAACGAAATTAAGTAAATCAGTTCATCAAGCCATAACTGTTGTATCATTTGCTTCGGAGGAAATAATATTATTTAGAGCAGTTACTGTAGTTTCAAATTTAAGGTTTGCTTTCCTTTGCTTACGTGTCGTCAGTCTGAAATAACCTCCGTTATCGTCCAGTGTTTTGCCCCAGTTTTGTCATTCTGAGGAAACAAGAGGTTGTGCAATATGTAAACAGCTACTGGATGACCTTAAAGAAAGGAGAAGATACTGGACATTGAAAGAGGAAGTCTAGATCGCGCTCTATGGAGAAGTCACTTTGGAAGAGGCTATAGGTCTATCCTCAGACTACGTAATTAATGAAGTGAAGGTGAAGTTGTCTTTACTGGTGGCTGAAGTGTCTATGCCCGCCAACGTTATAACTCACCGCAAATATCTACGCTTACTCTCCTTGCGGTACACGCACCGAAATACCAAACTGGTTGCTTTTTTTTGGGGGGGGGGGGGAGCATTCCAACAATCGCCCTTATGTCTATATGCTCATTTGTGCTTCTACTCCAAGTAACTCCCATATTGTGTTGAGTCCTATTTCAAATAAATGACAAGCCTAGAAGTCCAGACTGATAAGAGATTCTTGATACTGTAACAAATTACTCTGCAGTCCATGTTATCTGTCGTAAACACTTTATCCTTTTTGCGTAAGATACGTTTCTTTGGAGGCCTGCACCTTACATAATTTTTAGAGAGGGGTTCACGCCAAACTTTGCCCGAAGGCTGCGCCACCTATGGATGTATTAATGACGTTTCTTCCAAATAATGTTTTCTTAAATCGTACATTATAGTAAACGGTAGGTACGTACCATTTCAAACTACTGCGAGGGGGTTGAAAAAATCGAGATACATAGATTAGCATCTTTGGTTCACATAATTTTTTAACAATGACCAGTTCTTAGAATAAGCTGACTTTTAATACCAAGATTTAATGGCAACAGGAATGATAGGACGAGACAAATCCTTGCGATTTAATGTCACTTGTAACAAATTAAAAATGTATGCTATCATAATGAAATAACACAATCCCTACTATACAATAAAAGGGATGAAACAAAGTCATCTTACCGAATTTATTGGCAGCTGTCTTCCAGAGTAAAAGCGCAACACATACTTGAAACAAATGATGGAGATTGAAATGTCAGATTCAACGCTATTTCGAACGGTGAACCTGTCAGAAATGAACACATTACGTATGTACAGTTTCGTACAAAAACAGCACGTAACATTATCACTTAACCTAGCAGTAGTACGTATCAGTCACTTTGAACATAGTCACAACAGCTCTGTATATACCGCAAGTAGCAGTTCAACGTTTTCAATATAGAATGACGTACAAACGAACTTACAATATTTATTTTAGCAGCAAAATGACACCTTGTTCGCTAGCAGACGCTACGTAACTGGTTTCGTCATTCCATGATCGCGTGGCTAGCTTCGTGTTATGCGCACGCATCGGTCAATATTACATATTCTACAATCTGTAACAAAAGCGCCACGTTTAAACAGTCTATGAACTCAATGCGGGAACACTATTTAATACGTATAAATCCCGAGCATTTTGCCTCTTCGTATATTACACATCAGACAACTAGATCGGAATTATATAACACGCGTTCTACTTAACAGCTTTCAGCCAATCTGCACGAAGTCGTGTAATTCGAGAATCGACATTTTACAACTTCGTCCAATTTTTCGATCCTTTTGACGGTTTCACGTTTGTCCATTGGAGGGCAGAATACGTTGCTATGTTTCTGCTCCATCTGTTGACACTTCTAGCAAGTTGTTAGTCAGTGATATTCCGTTTTCATGTTTAACCTTTAAGGATGGGATTCACACTGAATTTTATTCCTACTGTGCAGTAAACACACCTTGCCTCCGTTACAAAAATAAATGTCGACTATGTGCGGGGAAATAAACTCTTGTCATGGAAATTATATGAAATATAGATATATATTCTGTGGGCAGAATGTAAGGTTTTTGAAGAAAACCTGGTGTATATCGAGTAACCACTAGGCTTTCATGAGTTAATACCACAATTCCGTGAGGGCTAGCATAGGATGCAATTTCAGTCGGGACAAAATTCAAGCAAAGGTGAAGGTGACTGTGTGTACCACATATGAAAGCATATGAAGACCTAGATGTCAACCTTGCACATGGAATGCTTTACACTGAGTGGAGATGCTCCAGTGTCCATTTGAGAGAAGGTTGAGTGGGCTCCAGAGCTACTCTTGATATTTTGAAGTGCACAAATATATCTTTATCCCTGTGGGGGATCGAACCCCGACGCCGCGGTCGTACAGCCCACAGCCTAGTCACTATAATGACAACATCCAAGTTCCCAAACTCAAAGCGATGGGTATTAAATTGAGATGATTAAATTCAAAGTGTGTTTAAAGGGTTGTATGTGAAATTATTACAATGTTCTGGCCATGTAAAGCAAAGGGATGGAAGCAAGAATACCAAAAAGGGCATTCAAATTAAAATTTACAAGAAGCAGTCCTATCAGATTATATACAAGATGGTTCAGCCAGATACTGGAAGATGTCATTTAAGAGAGGAAAGCAAATGAGATACTGGAAAGAGACAGAAGTGAAAAATTAAGACTTTTCATGCATCAAACTTTATAAACTGGAAATGATGCCAGAAGTAGACACAGATGTTTTATTTACATATCTTCAAACTCTTGATAGTCTTCTTTCAGATTTCTGCACTGAAACCCAAAAGAAGACTATTAACTGATCAATAACAGCTATGGAAACCTGATAACTTACATCTTCATTCCTATCTGAAGTAATCCAGAACCTTTATTCCATTCAGCACTTTTCCTTAGTTACTGCTTTGATAACCATGAATTGTCTATGCATGCTGTCAACACATCAAATACAGCGATTGTGCAGCAGTAAACTGAAATGCAGTATTTGTGATGCTGACCTAATGATGAAGATTTATCTTCTGGAATATGTCAACTAGTAAATAGTTACCAGTATTGTGGAGGAACTTTCAATCTCCATCTTGGGAGTACATGTAATCCAAAAACAGAAGAACAGTGAATATTCTTCCCTTGCTGTAACAGACTGCCACACCCTTACAAAACAGGTAGAATTTGGGGGGACTACAAATTGAATTTATCAATTATAAACTGCAGTTACAAGAATTAGAATGGGACATATTCCATGAATGTATACAGTAGAAGGCACCAAAAATTTGCCCAGTGGAAGAGAAAATTCATTTAAACATACACAGTGACTGAACAGAAAGGGAACACGAGTTACAACCTGCAAAGTGTCAGAAAAAGAGTGAAAGTGTGTAGAAATGTAAATAAGGTTTAATTACACATGGGGTGAAAAAAACATTAAAGATACAATATAAATGCCATTTATATTTAATTCCATACAGAAGAAACTGTGGAAACCATCCAAACATGGCCTTAAAAAAAAAACCAGATGGATACAAACATAAGTCAGTTACATTTTACTGCAAGATTCTCACTGTGATGACAAATAGAGTAGTGCTTGGATATAAAACCTTATCCGTGACATAAATTATTTTTACATGCAAGGTCATCTTTTTAACACATTATAAATAATATACAAAATATATAAAGTAGTAGTATTCAGATAAATAAATAAATTCCTTCAACACATTTTATACACAGGAAACATAATACGGTAAAATTATCCAAAGCTGACAACAGAGAAAGCAAGTTACGCTTACCATAGCAAGAGCACACACACCATGTAAGAGTCAAGTATTAATTTCTTGATCAAAAGTGATACAGCCATTGAAAAATACACATGCAGTCTTTTATCTTCTACATAATTTTTACTCCTGTACATCAGAATGCTCGACTACGACTAAGTTCCTCCCCTGCCCACTCCACTCCCCGCAAAAGCAACATAGGTGCAACTTTTGAGACCTGTGACTGAACAGACTATCTAACCACAAGCACAGGGCAGATATATGAAACAAATACCAGCAGCTGAAATTAATACAAGAATATGCAAACATTAATGAACATTCAATAAATTTGGAACTATGGATAATTCCCATGGTCCAAGAATAATATTATTCATGAAAGATGTACAGATCCATGGATACAACAAGACAAGTTAAACACATCTTACAAACTGCACTTACACTCAGAACAGTCTTCATTCATGAACTGTTCATTTCTCAGTGCAGTTAATGTTTTATCAACAGCATACAATACATAATATATGATGTACTATTCAGTACTTACATATTGGGTGTACTGATTAGTACATATTATATAACCACATAGCCATACCAGCTAACACACCATTTATAATTTTGTACATACTGTTACAGGAAACCACATCTACCAGCAAAATTCCACTACCAACAACAGCTAATTTTTAAAAACTGAAGATTTTAATAACTGCTTTCACTAATTTAATCTCAATTCAATTTTAATCTTGTACTTTTAATCCTGAAATCAAATTATGTGTAAAGACCAGACTTGTAACAAAACCCTGTAAGAAGCGAGATCTCCCTTCCACACATGATCTGTATACTTCCTAGTATGTTACAAATATCAGCCTGACGATGACCCCTAGAGGGTTAAAACATGTAGCTGGTTAACTTTTTATTTTTATAAAGTTGTGTTTTTGACAGCTGTTAATCTGCCTTCATTTATTCTCCAGCACAACAGGATGCATGAAGTTACGATTGCACACAATAAACAGCAAGGAAGGAATGCCTGACAATTACAAATTATAAATATGGATGGGCTTGAAAAAAACAAGTGGCAATGAGGTAAAAAGCAATGCAAGAAACATTTGTCATAACAACAAGTGATGCAAAATTTGGGCATCCTGATGTCTGACAAAGAGCCTTTGTCATTATCCCATAATGTTTGGTTGTAATCCACAAGGGCTTTTACCTCAAAAACTTACAATATGTGGTCAAAGTACATTACTAAAAAACCCACCTCATAAAACCAATGTAATATACAAACCTCAATTCCTAGAACATACAACTCAGACACCTGCATAATGCTAAGCAAATTCTCTACCTCCATTCAATATTTGTTTGGTCCTGAACTGATAATACTGTAAAAGTCTGTGTGTTTCTAATTATGGTTTTTAAGTGCAATATCAGTCCAGTGTTTGGTTTAATTGGGGTAAAAGAAGAAATAGCACAGCTGAATTGGATCACAACCGCACAACACACAGTGCAGTACACATACATCTCTTTCAGCACACAACTTAAGAAGGCAGGTCTATTGGTCCCAGTAACAGCCATACAAAACTGAGATATACAGTTCTCTTTCTCACGACTAGGCATCAGAAAACACATATCATAACATCAACATTTAGTCGTCAACAAATAACACCATGCAGTAATTAAAACAGTAATTAACTCTCCAGCATTTAGATGGGGTACAAGTTACAATAACTGTTTTGAATATATCAATCTCCAACTCAAATAAATCAGTAGAGTGCTAAGAGATAATTAACACTGTTTAAAACATCACCAAAACTGTTACCTAACTACAATGATGGAAACACTGCTCTCTTATTTTTATTTGCATATATATTCGACATGTAATCTACAAGTCAAGTGAGTTACAACACTTCCACACTATCTAATTTTAAATACATTATTTCCAAACACATGTTTTCACACTGATTAATCTTTACTTGTGTTTCATCACAAAAGACCCTGTGGTATGTCAAGATAGTTTGGTAAGCAAAGCACTCTTACAGATATCTCAAAACACATTTGGTTAAGTATGTTATTTAACAATGCTGCCATTTCCAAAGGTAATTTAGTGTTGATAAAAACAGTTCTCGCCCATTTCAAGTACAACATGTACCAACAGACTAGCAAACATTAAATAATGACAAACACTAGGGAATATTTCACACACTACATTAAAATACTTCGCTATAATACATTTCCCAGTGTTCATTTATAAACCACTGCTGCCAAAATTTTATACAAAATTTGTGTTGTTTCAATATGTATATCAAAGTCATATATTAACACTGGTATATTCTCTTCATGAAAAAGGGCATTTGTATTTCTGATATCTTAAAGTAATCAAAAAAGATGTTTAGTTACATCATTTAGAATATAAATATTTGCTGTCTACCATACTAATGAAAACTAAATCACTAAAAATGCATAATATCACTTGAGAATACTTACACATCACAGACTGATGCTCACTGCAATCATTCCCCACCCCTCCCTAACCACGTTTGTTAAGTGCATGAATATCAAGTGGAATGTTCCAATGTGTAGGAGATTCTAACCTCTTGACAAATCACACAGAAGAAAATTATTTTAAAAATATTTAAAAACCCAAAAAACAAAGAATAAATCAACATACATCTATTGGTGTATCTGCCAACCAACATATGTACATGTGTATCAGAACAAGTATCAAAAGCACTAGTGTGGGGGATTTAGGATTCAAAATGTTCTGAAAACTGTGGTAAAAAATACAATTTCTCTTCTGCTTTCTCACTAACATTTATATTTTCAAACCAAATATTTCTTATTCTAAAAGTGTGACACTATGCTAAAACTCTAGCCTAAGCCAATTTCTAAGCTTATATATCACATAAGTCACACTCCTGACAGCATAGTGAAAGAAGAAATATGGTACAATCATACAAGATAATGGAAGAAAACACACAATACACAGGTCTTATTTATGATCTAGAACTTCAATTTGAAATGTTTATGAAATGGTGTATTTTCAATGAAAATGGGCCAAACAATTCCTGACTGCACACCAAGATCCCTGCAGTATGGTTAAAAGAGTAGCACATATGCAATAAATGAGAAAACAAAACAGCAAAGAACATACTTGGACAATAAATACACTCTATCACAGCATACCTATCAAATAGTGTTTTCACTTGTGTACAACAATTATGACATTAAAATATCGAAAATATGCTACTATGAAGATGCAACACTTATCTACATGACAGAAAAAGATCTGTGTGAAGAGAATATGCTGCTGGGGTTAACATGGTATGAGGAACATTGGTACTGCCAATTCTCGTTGGAGCTTTTCCAAAATCCCCCACTCCAGCAGTATTTGTTTTACTTGATATGTGTACATTAAAAATACAAAAATATGGAATAAACTAAAAATAGAGAATCACAGACAAATCAGGGAACAACGTACACAATTCAATATGTGCACCAAAATTCTTTTGTTCCTCTACTGTACACAGCGGTACCCACATATAAAATTACTGTCTAAGAAAATTTATGTAAGGTCTTCTTTGTACTTAAGAAACCTTCTTCCTTTTCCCCTGAAATGATTTAATGTATTCACCCATATTTACTTATTTCTTTACTAGATCCTACAATTATCAACAGATGAGACATTATTCAAATTGCTGAAGAATGTTCATTAGAACTGGAAAATACAAGAAGAAAGACTGGCATGGTTTAGATATGCAATCACAATGAAATGAAACAATAATGAATAGTGGCACTAGAGTTTTAAGAAAGAAGAGAAAATGAATAGAAAGAACCCCCTATGAACTGCATAAAAAAAAATCATTCACTGATATTCTCACAAAAGTGAATTATACTATGACATGGCCTCCTCCACTCTCTGTCCTCCCATACAGTCAGTCCTCTCTATATCTCATTTGGTCTTCCAAGTGGTTTATTTGACAATAACTCTTAAAGTTACTGTAAACATGTCCAAATCACAGTACTGCCAGTTTTACTGAACTTATCTCACAGGGCTTCTACTTTCTATTCTTGCCTCTGCCCTGCCTTACTGCTCTGTAACTCTCCACAGATACTTCATCTCAAATGCTTGTAGAATGCTAATAGTTCATTCCTGCCCTTAATAAAATTTCTACTCGCTGTCTATTTTAACTGCAGTTATTGCTCTAAATTTGATATATTTGTAAGAAAATACAGCAATTTTTACCAAATTTACTGCAACAATTAAAAAAAGTAAAGTAATCCCTGTACAGGCCCTGAGGTTTCCAGGAGCCTGAGGCTCCCAGATTTCTAGTCGGCACATGGGGGTGATAAGATTGTCAGTCCTACACACCAGCCACCTCTACCCACTAGGATACATTCCTGGTACTCATTTCTGTTGATGGTCAAGTAGGCCCCAGGGCCACAGTGCGGCTGGAAGGATTAGGTCAATGAAAAATTCCAGAGACCCCATCAAGAATCAAACCTACAACCTTCCAGCTTGTACGGCAGTGCCTCAACCAACTGCACTACCACATGCCCCCGCAACAAGTAAATGCTAATATGAAAGATGATGTTCAAATACACATTGTTTTTGCTACTGTTAAATTGCTGTTTGCAATTAACTCCCACACGTCCATTACAATTGTATGCTATTTAATTATTTTTTCATCTATACTAATTACACAGCATCAATTCATCACAGTATAATTCTAAAATACTAAAAATGCATATTTTCACCTGTCAAAAATCATTAAAAAATTGGCCCCACACAGAACTTCTTGATAGGGTTCTACTGTGTGTCATAAGATTCATTCTGTTTCTTTTATAAATATCCTAAGCAGTCAACAATTTCAAACAGTAAAAGCAGATTCAGAAAAACAGGTCAAATAACAGTTAGGGATTCCACATTATAAGGCTCTGATAACAGGGCTCTAAATGTCTACATCAAAGTAATTTAAAACACAACTTTCAAATCCTGCTGAAAAATAAATACCATGGCATCATTACTGTGTATCTACAAGCTGATTTTCATAAATCATATGTTGGTTAGTGTGGTTACTTGGTAGTAGTTTAAATGTCCACACTAGCCAGAAAAATTCAGGCCATCGCAAGATACAACTGGCATTGAAATCAGTATCCTAAAGCTTAAATTGATGTTGAATGTATACTGCCACAACACAAACTTCTCTTTTAACTAAAATAGAACTGCACAAATACTGACAATAAAGTCACAGACTACCACAGAAACATATATACGCATACTTGAAGGAAGTAAACCTTGTTTGAATGAGTAAAAAAATCAACATACTAAAACTAGTAACCATTTGTATATATTTTTTAACTCTTTCAGATTTAATAAACATGTATATTTTATTTCCATTACAAAATAGTACTACCAGTAGACATGTTTCGAACATGTCAACAAATATGCAGTGAGAATGAATCTTCAGACATGAAAGGCTAAAATCTCTGCAGCATTTCCAATATGGTTTCATACTTTCATAAAAATTGCGTCTTAACAAAAGTTGCATATTTTATTATTCATAATTAAGAGAGAAGAAAAACATGCAGTGCTGAGCTGAGATACCCACTAGAACGCATAGCAAATGCACAAATATGGATTCATATATAATTTTCACCCATATACTTAATTTTTCCAATTTCAAGAAATCATATTTCAGTTTACATTTGTCCAGATCAGTAAAATATTGACCAGATGATGAATGGAGGATGGACTCATATGAGTGATTGTAGAATTGTAAACAATTAACTGTTTCTTTACTCATATATGGTTCATTTAGTGATGCTGTCTGTAACAGAGATTATACTGCCTCAATTGCTGGGATGTGATAAGCAATGAAGTGGGAAATGATGTGGCATAAAGGGGTCACTGTTCAACAACAGGCACATATCTGGAGAGACTGAGTAAAACCATGAAAAACCTGACATGACAGCTGTTCTCCTGAGATTCAGGTCAGGTACCTTCTATATCAGTATTACCACTTGAGGCGACTTGCTTGGTTTTACAATGATCATATAACACACTATATTATATAACTCTGATAAACTACAACATGCTACTCACAAACCCTCTTAGTGAATAAGATTAACCTACACTCTACTTAAAGAATTAGTTTGCACTGTGCAGTAAACACACTCCATCTCAGTTACAAAAACCAATCAGTTAATGCTGGAAATGGAAATGATTGCTTTTTGTTTTGATATTCAAGAGAAACATATAAACGCACTTTGTGAGCAGAATGCAGAATTCATGACCATGCCACCTGGTGGTATGTAATGTAGCCATTAGGTTTTAAAGGGTTTAATACAAGTAGTCATATGACCATGGTGAATGTATATTCTGTTGCAATGGTTTCAGTCACAGGTTTCCCATTGGACGAACACTACTGGCCTTGCAACACATTCTTTTTCTACAAACACAGAATTTGAAAGCAATGCAGTTGACATTTAAAATTTAACACTCAAAATTTACAAAATCTACTATATCTATGCCATCACAAATTTAACACAGTCATGTTTTGGAAGACAAAGGAGACAAAAATGTTGCCACCAGTTTCTGAACTAGAAAATATACTTAAAGCAAGGTACTCTAAAATACTTCAAATGGAGAGAATCCATTTGTTTTTCCTGTCATAGATTTCATGAAAATACCTGTCATGATAAAAACCACTGTTCTGTAAACAATGTATTAATTAAAACTGTCTTTACACAACAATATAAATAACAGTTGCAAATTATTACAACTATTCAACTAAGCAACATGTTTCGGCCTTACTCGGCCATCATCAGGCTTATAAAACAGTGGAGTTAGTCAAGGTACATTCGGTGGTTTTTACCTATGGGATCCCATGGTTTACAATATAACTACCAAACCTTTCTCGATTTACGGTACTGTTTAAAAACATTATAATGCAATAAAATGATATACTGTGAATACACCAGTAATCTAGTTGTAGGGGTGTACACGGGATGGTAAACCCCTACAACTAGATTACTGGTGTATTCACAGTATATCACACATTAACACCCACTCTTATAGTAAACACATCATTTTAATATCTGATTTTATTGCATTATAATGTTTTTAAACAGTACTGTAATTTGAGAAAGGTTTGGTAGTTATATTGTAAACCACAGGATCCCATAGGTAAAAAACACAGAATGTACCTTGACTAACTCCACTGTTTCGTAAGTCTGATGATGGCCGAGTAAGGCCGAAACATGTTGCTTAGTTGAATAGTTGTAATAATTTGCAACTGTTATTTATATTGTTGTGTAAAGATGGTTTTAATACATTGTTTACGCATACACAACGGGATGGAAACTGTCCAATTTAGCATTTTTCTGTACTTGCTGAAATTGCTAAAGAAACTTGTTAACAGTGAATTATGTGTCACTTTCTGAAACCATATGCAAACACCAGTCTGTACATTTCATTGTAGATAATTTTTCAGCAATGCATTGAAACCATCATGCTATTTTGGTGATCAAGAGTTTATAGGTTTGAAGCCTTCAGTAAAATACAAATGGAGAAACAGTGTCATGAAGAGCATACTAAAATATATCAAGCCACTAACAGATAAGCAATGGAAACAACCTGGGAACAATTCAATTATATTAATAAAGCTGTAACACTGTCACATTTATAACAACAGGCTAGGCGCAGCATTTCAGATTTTAAAGATGACAGAAGCTACAACCTTATTAGAACAGATCAATGAAAAATTATAATTTACAGACTGCAACAGCTTATTCTGGAGCTATGATGTCGGTGTTAAAAACTACAAAACAGAGAAGAAGAAAAGATGTATTTTATCACTAAGATAAAGATGACTCATTCTCTTGAAGGTACTCCTCCTCAAATGGCTTATCTTTGGAATTTGTATTTGTAGCCAAAGCTTCAGGTTTCCTGTAAAGAAAAGGTAAAAGTAAATGGATTTCCAGATGACAAAACCATGGTTCAAACCATATTACACCACTGCAAAATCCTGCAATTTGCATGAACAGGAATAAAATATGATTTAATCTTCATTCCCTCCATGCACGAAAAGTTTGCAAAAAATAGTAAATATGACATCCAAGTTAATGCCAAAGGACTACTTTACCTCAGCACAGCCTAGGGTACAAAATTGCAAGGTACAGTGGTCATTTTACCAATGGTCCATCATAGAAGAACAGGTTATGAATAAATAATATCTTAAGGTGAAAAAATTCAAACTTCTTACTGTTGTAGCTGTAAGGCACCACTAGCTCGTAAGGATGGGCTGCCTCTCAATCACCTGTCCATGTAATATGCCAGTTCTGAAGAAAAATAACAGTTCCTGGCAGAAATCACTAAGCCTACTTTCCTACCAGAGACTTGCAACCCTACAAGCCTTGCACTGTTAAAGTTGTAGACAGGCAGAAAGGAACAGGAAGATGTATATCAGTGCTTTTCAAAATTTTTTTTCTCACCTACCACCATCACAATACAAACAACGTACACATACCACTAGGTTGTGCAAATACTAATGCCTATTTTCAGGATACTGGTCTTTCAGGATGTTTCACTGGTTGGGAGGTTTGAACTCTGAAAACCTGCTAGCCAGCTAAACAACAACAGCATGGAAACCTCAAATTTTGCAGTTGCTATTTTTGTAAATTTAACATGATCAGATACAGAGGACAGTCTGTATTTTTATTTGAACAGTTAAACAGCAGACTTATCGTGGTATAAACTTTATAAATGTTTTTCTCTACATTTCAACACATTTAAAACAATTCCAATGGTGCAATTAACGTTTCTGAATTCTATTAAACAAAAATTCCTAAATTTCTTCACGTTAACACCAGGTGACAGTCTGAATATCAGCGTTTGAAAAGCACCAATGTATGTCAGAGGTTAACAAACTGGGGTCATGTATAGAAGGTCACAAGATCAAATCTTACTTGAATAAGACAGTTTTATTGTCTGCATATGCACGTATGTTACATATTACTACTGTTGTTACTACTGACTGTGGAAAGATAAAAGGTAAAAGCTATACGCAAAGACAGCATAGTGATCTTATCCACAAATGTTACACTTCAAGCAAGAAAAACAAGCCAACAGAATGGGCGGGGGGGGGGGGGGGGGGGGGAAATGTTAGCCCCCCAAACAAAAAATTTTTTAAAAACCTTTTCTTTTTGCAATAAAAACGTTTATAAGGGGGGGTGGAAA